>Ga0209483_1000158_pt1 | contig 63714 bp, 52 predicted proteins | sample NGEPerA_FD_184508 | JGI IMG/M metagenome (GOLD analysis project Ga0209483, IMG submission 184508) | Arctic peat soil microbial communities from the Barrow Environmental Observatory site, Barrow, Alaska, USA - NGEE PermafrostL2-A... | ecosystem: Environmental > Terrestrial > Soil > Wetlands >... | reverse complement strand
AGATTGATATGGATATAGACAAGATGCTGCCTAACAAGTCGCCGGAGCCAACCGCCGTTGGCGCTTGCCGTTCCGCTATCGCGGTTCACGTCGCGAGTCGGCGGTGGCTCAGCTTTTTTCGTTAGGCGTCATCGCGCATCACCAATTACATATTTATGAAACAAGACATCACATTCATCGAAGTTCGCGCCGGCGTGATTAGCTCACTCGTGCTGGCGATTGGCTATCTTTACATCACCGGCTTATCCAGCCAGCTTCGAGTTTGGGCATTCATGGTTTTGGTTGCCGTCTGTTTTGTTCTGATGATGAAGTCGCTCGTTGATCTGTTTGTTTGGGCATTCGGTCTGGCGGCAGCTTTTTCCGGCAGAGGTTTTGGCAGAGCTTTTAGATTGATTCGTAGATGATGACGCCTAACAAGTCGCCGGAGCCAACGCCGGTTGGCGCTGGCTGTTCCGCTGCGCGGGCGACGGTTTTCGTTCCGGCGTGGCTCAGCTTTTTTCGTTAGGCATCAAGATTGGTTTGAGGTTTTATAGAGTTGGTTGGTCTGGCGAAGATTTGAGCGGTTCGGTTTGAGATGAGCAAGCTATCGGCAGTTAGCCAGGATTCAGCTCGCGCTGATTTGTCAGCGGCGGGCAAGTGCGGTAGCTTGCGGCAGCTTGGCGTTGCCAAGCGTTTGGATTTGCCTGATTTTATTATGGGTTTCACGTCTTTGATGCCTAACAAGTCGCCGGAGCCAACCGCCGTTGCCGCTGCGGGTGCAATCCACGCCGCGAGTCGGCGGTGGCTCAGCTTTTTTCGTTAGGCATCATTACACGCTTATGAAATACACGATTCCATTTATCATGCTGACTCTGTTGCTGGTCGGGTGCGGTCGCCGTGATGCAAAGATTCAGCAGCAAGTGACCGGGACATGGGTTGTGCATTATGGCGGCGACATACGATGCACGAACATTATCAAGCCAGACGGCGGTTATTCGGCGATTGTCACTGGTTTTCCTGATGGCCACAGCATCAGTATTGAAGGGACGATGGTAGCCAAAGGAGGCGATTTGATTGAGACCATCACAAGTGACAGCGAGACGAATCAGGTAGTTCCGATAGTAGTGCGTGGTCATATTATCAGCCTTGACGAGCACCAGATGGTTACGAAGTGGGACGCCAAGCAAGCCGAGACAACAATTGCACAAAAGGTTGAGCCATGATGCCTAACAAGTCGCCGGAGCCAACCGCCGTTGGCGCTGTCCGTTCCGCTATCGCGGTTCACGCCGCGAGTCGGCGGTGGCTCAGCTTTTTTCGTTAGGCATCCTTGTGCTTTTTGATTTCATCGAGGCAGCAGGCCATTGTGGCGATTTGAGTCGCAAGCCTATCCTCGACGCGCTTGGCGTGGTCGCGCATTTCTTTCGCCAGTTCGGCGCGGCCTTTGGTTGTGATGAGCGAGCAGATGTTGACACCGACAACGGCACCGATTGCGAAGCAGATGCCGCAGCCGAAGGATTCGAGCAGATGTATCATAGTTTTGTTTTATGTTGATTTGGTTTGAAAGTTACCGGATGCCTAACCAGTCGCCGGAGCCAACCCGGATTATCGCTGTCAGTTGTCCGCAAGGATTTCAGTGGTTTCATATCGCAGGTTCCGGGTGGCTCAGCTTTTTTCGTTAGGCCACATTACACGCTTATGAAATCCATCATCATTTTACTGGTTGGCCTGCTAGTTGGCCTTGGAGTCGGTTGGGATTTCGGATACACGAGACCGATTGCCAAAGCCAATCGAGATGCACACCAAGCGATGCTTGCGACGGAGGCGGATGACAGCATGGCTGCGATAATCGCCGTCAGAGCTATTCCCTTGGTTGAGTCTGGCGATACCCAAAAAGCGGTCGAGTGGCTTGCCAAGCCGGTTGGAAGCTATTATCGCGTTTATGCGCTCCATGCTGGCACGAACGATGAGAGGTTGACTTTGCGTGCCAAGATTGAGCAGCTTGCCAGCACCAACTCGGTGGTTGATACCGAGATTCACAGGAAGATTGAATGAGAGCCATGTGGCCTAACAAGTCGCCGGAGCCAACCGCCGTTGGCGCTTGCAGTTCCGCTGTCGCGGTTCACGTCGCGAGTCGGCGGTGGCTCAGCTTTTTTCGTTAGGCATCATTCGCATGTATGAGATCGAGACGTTTGCTTCTACTTCAGACTGTGACAGCCATCACTATGATTATCTATGTGTTGATGCTTGTTTATATGTTTAATGCGATTATCACCAGCAATCCGATGGCCAACCCAGGTATGGCGGAGCGGGCTATTCAGTCCGCAACCACCATCCAAGAGTTGCAGAGTGATTTCCGCGATGAAGTGCACAATCTTTCATTTTTTGTGCGCAGAAAAAATGAGCTGTTACTCATTTTTTGCTGTGCGACAATTGTGATGATTGGCTTTCTTGGATGGAGCACGTTTATGATGTCTCGTATCAAGAGAGAGGTTGACCATGATGCCTAACAAGTCGCCGGAGCCAACCGCCGTTGGCACGGTCAGTTCCGCTGTCGCGGTTCACGTCGCGCGTCGGCGGTGGCTCAGCTTTTTTCGTTAGGCCACTCACGTTATGATTCGCATTGCGACATTTAGTGATTTGCCAGCGATGGTCTCGATTTACAATGAGGCTGTCGCGTCTAGCTTTGCAACTGCCGATATAGCCGCTGTTTCTGTGGATTCGAGACGCGATTGGTTTACAGAGCACGAACCGACCAAGTATCCAATCTATGTTTGGGAAGAGGCAGACGGCGTTAGAGCATGGTGCTCATTGAGTCCCTATCGTCCTGGTCGCATGGCTTTACGTTTTACCGCCGAGATTAGTTATTATGTTCAGAGAGACTCGCAACGGAAAGGAATCGCGTCACGATTAGTTCGACACGCGATTTCGGATTGTGAGGCATTGCAGATTAAGAATCTGTTTGCGATTGTGCTTGAGCCAAACTCAGGTAGTTGTTCCCTGCTTGAGAAGCTAGGATTTGAGAAGTGGGGATTTCTGCCGTATGTGGCTGACTTTGATGGGCAGGAATGTGGCCATTTATATTACGGGCAGAGATTACCGTGGCCTAACAAGTCGCCGGAGCCAACGCCTATTGGCCGTCGCAGTTCCGCTATCGCGGTCAGCGTCCTTGCTGCGGCGTGGCTCAGCTTTTTTCGTTAGGCAGCATACGCACATTGACTTTATGGAGACACCAACCAAACCAAATCCGATACCACAGGCAGCAGCTTTGATTCTTGTCAGTATAGGCTTCGCCTTTCTGATGTTGCATTCCGATGCTTCAAGCCTTGCCAAGATAGATTCCATGTCAGCCACAGATTTTGTCCAGAAGGAGCGCGAGTCGCACCAGCATTCATTTCTATTTCACTTCATCGTCTTCATGTTTATGGGTGCCATTTACATCAAGCTCATCGAGTTTGTCACTTATGTTATTGGATTGTGTTTCAAGAAGCCTGCTGCCTAACAAGTCGCCGGAGCCAACCGCCGTTGGCGCTGTCAGTTCCGCTGCCGCGGTTCCCGCCGTGAGTCGGCGGTGGCTCAGCTTTCTGCGTTAGGCCACAGGAGATTGTTTATGAATACGAACGAAAAGCATATTTGGTTCCCAGCCAAGAAATACGGTTGGGGTTGGGGAGCGCCCTGCGCGTGGCAGGGATGGGTTGCGCTCGCTGTTTTTGTAGTTCTGCTTTCCACGGCTGGTGTGCTATTGCTTCCCAGCGGGCATTTCGGCCTTTGGATTGCAGCGGTTATAGTCTTGGGGACTGCCATGTTTATTACTTGCCTCGTGAAAGGAGAGAGACCGCGTTGGCGTTCGGGAAAGGATTAGAGGATTATGACGAAGCTGTGGCCTAACAAGTCGCCGGAGCCAACCGCCGTTGGCGCTTGCAGTTCCGCTATCGCGGTTCACGCCGAGAGTCGGCGGTGGCTCAGCTTTTTTCGTTAGGCCACATCACACTTTATGAAAAAGTCCATACCAATCGTTTTACTGCTGCTTGTTGGCATATCAGCACTTGCCCGGCGTATTCATGTGTGGACAGAAGCCGAAATGCAGAAGGCTGCGCAGTTGGTTATTGTTGGCAAAGTGGCGGACGTAAGAGATTTGGATGAGACGAATACCATGCTTTGGCCTCCTTGGAAGTTTATTGGAATGGAGGCGACTTTTAAGGTCTCTAAAGTCCTCAAGGGCGATTTCACGAATCGGACAGTCAGCCTGCATTATTATCGGTTTGATCCGCCATCCGTTCGCCCAGGTAACAGCCCATCTTTTCTTGATTTGACGCCAACTGATACGAATCGGTTTTTATTGTATTTGGTGCAAGATGGAGCATCGAGATTTGCTCCCGTATCTGGGCAGCTTGACCCATCGTTGGATTCCGTCAGAGTATTTCATCCATAATGAGAGTTTTACCACTGTGGCCTAACCAGTCGCCGGAGCCAACCGCCGTTGGCGCTGGCCGTTTCGCTGTCGCGGTTCACGTCGCGAGTCGGCGGTGGCTCAGCTTTTTTCGTTAGGCGGCTTTACACGTTTATGACTATTCGCACCAAATACTTCATGTTGTTGCTTGTCAGTGCAGTCAGTGTGTCTTTTGCAGATACATTGCTTCACGATGTTCAGGTTACTCAAACCAATATCGCCTCCGTGCCTTTTACCGCTCATTGCACCGTTTATGCTGGTGTGGGGCAGTTTTGGGTAGATGCCAGCCCTGAAAACGGCGAGCGAGGCACCATGCAAATTGGTGGGCTTTGGATTTATGACCACAAACAGCATATATCCGACTGCTCGGTTCGACCTGTCCGTGAGGTAGATGGCAAGTTCAGATTCCATTTCAATGTCTCCACGAATTATTTCGATTCGTCGAAGTTTGTTTTGTATTATGGAACCACCAATAACTGGTCAGTTGGCTATTGGATTTGTCTGAAGGATTTCAGTTATGTCAAGTGAGCCGCCTAACAAGTCGCCGGAGCCAACCGCCGTTGGCGCTGTCAGTTCCGCTGTCGCGGTTCACGTCGCGAGTCGGCGGTGGCTCAGCTTTTTTCGTTAGGCTGCTTGCGCGATGGTATGATTACGAACATTATTACTCCTATAATTCGGCAGATTCTTACCGAATTGCCGACCCTTATAGTTTGTGTAGGCGCTATCATCATAGCGTTCTGTTTTTGGCGGCGAGCGCCATTATCTTCGTTGTGCGTTGTTTTAGCTTGCAGTCTTACGGCAGTGGTTCTCATTTTTTGGCTAGTTGCTTACGATGCGGTGGTATTTTTGCTTGGCGGAGATGCCCACGCTGCAAGCGTGGCCAGTATCGGATTCCGTGTTTTCTGGTCGGTGGTGCGAGCCGTGGCGATGGGGTTGACGGTGTTTGCAGTCTATTCAGGACGAAAGGCTAATCCGTGATGACGCCGCCTAACAAGTCGCCGGAGCCAACCGCCGTTGGCGCTTGCAGTTCCGCTATCGCGGTTCACGTCGCGAGTCGGCGGTGGCTCAGCTTTTTTCGTTAGGCCTATGACATCCACTCTTCCAGGCGAGATCGAGGTTGGTTGCTTTTACCGGCGGCATCTTGGCCCACGCATGGAGTCAGCCGGATTGCGCGTGCAGTTCCACTACAATCAGAAGCCGGGCGTCCATTTCAAGGTCGAGCCACCGGAAGAGTATCGAGCAGCGATTTTGCGCGGCATTGATGATGGCATGGCTGCGCGCTTTCCAGATTTCCCCAAGACTGGTAGCATTTGGATTACAGAGATTTTAGACGACAAGGTTAATTCGTGTGAGCGAGCATTTTACAAGGCCGGACGTTTGGTTATTGAGCAGACTTATGCGCTTAAACAAATCGCATAGGCCTAACAAGTCGCCGGAGCCAACCGCCGTTGGCGTCTTCAGTTCCGCTATCGCGGTTCACGTCGTTAGTCGGCGGTGGCTCAGCTTTTTTCGTTAGGCGGCACTACACCACACCACTTATGAATGAAGAAAAGTTTATGCAAGCGATGGCGGAAGCCATGAAGCGCACTGAAGACCGTTTTGTTGAGCGAGGTTTGCTATCCGTCACATTGAAAACTCCCGAACCGGAATCAGCGCCTTTGCTTTCAACGAGAAAGGCATCATGCTTTCCGATTTTGTGAAGCATTTTTTTGACAGGAATAATACGCCAGAGAATCCAATCCCGTTGCCGGACTGTGTTGCGTTCGTCCACCTACTCATAGACGCGACAAGCAGCGGCGATAGACGCTAGGAGTTTTATGGGGTCATACTCGAAAGCCGTGCCGCCTAACCAGTCGCCGGAGCCAACGGCGGTTGTTCCTTCAGTTTGTTTGCCGGGCAGTTTTAGTCCGCCGTGGCTCAGCTTTTTACGTTAGGCCACCAGACATCGTATGTTAGTTCGCACCGCAAATGCCACCGATGCACAAAGGATTGCCCAAATTCATGTCGAGACATGGCGCACAGCATATCGGGGGCAGATTTCAGATGCTGTCTTGGAGGCGCAGAGCGTGGAGCGTCGCGCGCGGTTTTGGCGTGAGCGACTTACGCAAGCGAGAGGTTCAGTTATTGTGGCAGAGGATGACAGCGTTATCGGATTTTGTGATCTCATTCCATCGCGTGACAAAGATGCCAGCCAAGTGGTCGGCGAGATTGCAGCGATTTATGTTCTCTGCGAGCATTGGCGGAAGGGAGCGGGTCGGGCACTTTGCGATTGCGCTTTGTCCGAAGCCCGGCGGCGAGGTTACGAGCTGGTCACGCTTTGGGTGTTGGCATCGAATAGCGGTGCGAGGCGTTTTTACGAAGCGATGGGATTTAGTATTGATGGAGTCACAAAGACGGAGAAGGCATCAGATGAGAGCGAATTACATGAGATTAGATTTCACAGACGGGTGGCCTAACAAGTCGCCGGAGCCAACCGCCGTTGGTGCTGTCAGTTCCGCTATCGCGGTTCACGTCGCGAGTCGGCGGTGGCTCAGCTTTCTACGTTAGGCGGCATAGCACACGTCACACAATATGAATACAACCAAATCAGAACCGCGACGGATTCGAGTATGGTCAGCCTTCTTTACAGCCATGCTTCTTTGGACTTTGTTTTGGATTTTGTATGGACTCTACCAGCAGCCTTCTGCCGGAGTGAGCTTGTTTTCGCTTCTGCCAGTTTTTATTAGCCTTGGGATGCTTTGTTGGTTGTCACGAGTTGGCGATGGCCGAGTTTGGTTGCGCCGCAGCCTTCAGATTGTCGCATTGCTATTGGCTGGTTGCAGCGGCGCGATTTCACTATGGTATATTATGACACGATGAAAATGCCGCCTAACAAGTCGCCGGAGCCAACCGCCGTTGGCGCTGGCAGTTCCGCTGTCGCGGTTCACGCCGCGAGTCGGCGGTGGCTCAGCTTTTTTCGTTAGGCCACAAAGCGTATGCCAAGCTACAAGCTACTCAACGGTGTTGCACACGACATTATGGATCATTCCATGAGCGGCTTGTCTTACCTTCATCCGCATCTGACCCAGACTTGCCGTTCTGCACAGATTACAGATGTTACGCTCGACCTGATGCTTGAGTCTCCGCTACCAGCCACGATTCCGCAGTATCGCCCGCTTGTCATGGCTTGTCAGGCGTTGCATCGGACATTCATCGGGATTCTCACGAAGATTGGTTTTTCGTTGGCTGACCTTTCATCGGCCACTTTGACATTTCACGTTCCGCTAGACGCGCCAGATGGTTATTCGTATGTTTCATGCACCTCGGAGCTTGTTTCAGCACGAGGCCGGAGTTATCGCCATGAGATGCCAGCACATTCCACGAGACTTGTGGCCTAACAAGTCGCCGGAGCCAACCGCCGTTGGCGCTTGCCGTTCCGCTGTCGCGGTTCACGCCGCGAGTCGGCGGTGGCTCAGCTTTCTACGTTAGGCGGCAGAGGACAGCGAAAGATTTATTATACAAATTGGCCGACATCGGTGTCTATTAAGCGATATGAAATACAACGCACTATTTATTTCGGCGGCACTCATCGTTTCATCGTTGAGCGGCTGTTCCAAGCATTCACAAGCCACCACCTCGACATCTCATTTAGTCGTTCTGGTCGGCACCAATTATTATATGGCGTCGAATGTTGTCACACGCGGCACTAATGGCAAGCCGCAGACAAATTTAGTCGTTCAAGTCGGCACGAATCATTATGGAGTGATACGCATTACCAATGCACCGTCGCAAACCAATGAGGGGTCAAAATGATGCCGCCTAACACAGTGCTGGAGCCAACGGAGGCTGCTCCTTTATTTGAGGGTTTGCCGCAAATTCACACTTGCGGTTTTTCGCGCCGTGGTTCAGCTTTGGGTCGTTAGGCAGCATTACACATTTATGAACTACACAACCATCATCCTTATATTGTGCGCCTTTCCGGCGTTCTTACTTATTGTGTTTGGCATTATTCCACGCTTCCGAATGGAGCGGCGAGCACGCGCACTTCTCGCACAGCATCCCGGAGCCGAGCAGACTTCAGTTTATCTGGAGTTGCATTCGACGTTTGCTGGCGGTAAGCAGCGAGAGATTGATGCCAAGATTGCCGAGATGCAGCCGCAGGGCTGGACTTTCTTGCGAGCTATGGAGGCCAGCCCGTTGCGCACGATATTTTCGTGGGGCGGCGGTCTGACGCTGCATTTTATTTGGACGAAGGTTTGAGTTATGACCATGCTGCCTAACAAGTCGCCGGAGCCAACCGCCGTTGGCGCGGTCAGTTCCGCTGTCGCGGTTCACGTCGCGAGTCGGCGGTGGCTCAGCTTTTTTCGTTAGGCCGACTGCGCTTTTATATGATACACGAATACATACAATATGGCTGTGGCATGAGTGCGCCAGAAACATTCCTCAATTTCGATTGTAGTCCGACTTTGAGATTTGAGCGGTTGCCTGTGATCGGAAGCCTTTACACAAAAAACGCCAAAAGGTTTCCTGACAATGTTCGATATGGTGACATTGTCAGAGGACTTCCCATTTCCGACGCATCGTGCAGCGGTATTTATTGTTCGCACGTTTTAGAGCATTTGGCATTGGATGATTTTCACATCGCGTTGCAGCACACGTTTCAGTATCTCAAGCTTGGCGGGACATTCCGATTTGTGCTACCAGACCTCGAGCAACTTGCACGCGGCTATCTTGCAGACGGTCATCATTTGGCTGCATCGCGCTTCATGGAAGCAGCTTGTCTCGGAAAGAAGCGGCGGGCACGCGGTCTGCGCGGCTTCATGTCCGACTGGCTTGGCAACAGTGCCCACCTTTGGATGTGGGATGAGAAGGCGATGACCGAGCAGTTGCGTGAGCATAGTTTCCGAGATATTCGCAGAGCGGCTTTTGGAGACGCGGAAGATAGAGTGTTTAACTCAGTGGAAGATAAAGGACGATTTGACGGATGTTTAGCGATGCAATGCAGGAGATAGGTCGGCCTAACAAGTCGCCGGAGCCAACCGCCGTTGGCGCTTGCCGTTCCGCTATCGCGGTTCACGTGGCGAGTCGGCGGTGGCTCAGCTTTCTACGTTAGGCCACAAGCGTCCATTTTGGCTTTTGATTTCGTGGCTGGCGAAAGGTTTTGGTGATTCGGTTTGTGCAGATTGTCAGCCTGGGATTGCAGACGATGAGTTTGTGAGTTGAAGATTTCAGAGAGAAGACAGCGGATGATTTGCCTGATTTTATTATGAGTTTCACGTTTTTGTGGCCTAACAAGTCGCCGGAGCCAACCGCCGTTGGCGCTTTCAGTTCCGCTGTCGCGGTTCACGCCGCGAGTCGGCGGTGGCTCAGCTTTTTTCGTTAGGCGTATCGAGCTATGGACACAAATGGCGAGTCATCGGTTAGTGCGCTCAAAGCCGCGGTTGCAATCTGCGGTTCAGTTGTGTTTTTGATCGTCAGCGTGGTAGTAGCTTGGCAAGCCAGGCATTATCAGATTACAGGTCAGCCTATGCCGAACGGTAAGGGAGGTTTTATGACATTCGGTGACGGTTATTTGATTGCAGTCGTTTTCCTTTTATTTTCCGTCGCTTGTGTCATGCAGGCGCGCAGATGTTTCAAGGCCAGATGATATGATTCACGATGATACGCCTAACAAGTCGCCGGAGCCAACCGCCGTTGGCGCTTGCAGTTCCGCTATCGCGGTTCGCGTCGCGAGTCGGCGGTGGCTCAGCTTTTTTCGTTAGGCTGCTTGAGCGCATGATTCATTATCCACATATTTCTGGTGATATAGACGCTTATGAGTTTTACGCGGAGTCAGCTTTGCATTTTCATTGTGACGATTGCGGCGAGCATTTGGAGTGTTCGATTCTGGATTCAGATGTCGAGGCTCCACGTCCGCCGTGGGCGACTCGTGAGGGACGACGCGGCATGATGCTCGGTTGGTATGTTCCGCCGCTTACGCCAGATGGTTCGCTCGTGTGGGGCTGTCTGTGTCCGGCGTGCGCCAAGAAGCGTGGATTAGAGATTTTTAGACGAGATGAAGCCGCAGCCTAACAAGTCGCCGGAGCCAACCGCCGTTGGCGCTTGCAGTTCCGCTATCGCGGTTCACGTCACGAGTCGGCGGTGGCTCAGCTTTTTTCGTTAGGCGGCATTGAGATTTATGTATGCATTAGTATTCATAGCAAGAGCGTTTGGCTTGATTGGATGTTGCTTTTCCAAGTCTTGTCGCGCTCGGACACGCGAACACTGGAAGAAGACGACGCAGACCCAGGTTGTTATTGAGGTCGGCACAGGCATTCTTGGCTTGGTGATTATCGGCGGACTTATTGCCGTTATTATTGTTAGTTCACAGAAATGATGCCGCCTAACAAGTCGCCGGAGCCAACCGCCGTGGCCGCTGCGGTTGCAATCCACGCCGCGAGTCGGCGGTGGCTCAGCTTTCTACGTTAGGCGTCATCGCGCGTATGCCAACAACACACACATATCGGTCGTTGCTTATCACGCTTCTTCTTTGCGTCATCGCGGGAGCGAGTTTTGCCGGTGAGTCCAAGCCGTGGGTCACGCTCACCAATTGCGAGTATATCGTCGCCAAGTATAACGACGGTGATAGCTTCCGAGTTCGCAGCGGCACGAATGAGTTCACCTTGCGGCTTTATTATGTGGACGCACCAGAGACGACGATGAGTTACCCAGAGCGAGTGCATCAGCAGAGCGAGCACTTCGGCATCACAATGGACGAGGCATTGAAGGTTGGAGCGCAGGCCAAGGAGCGAGTGCAGGAGTTATTGCGAGAGCCGTTTGTTTTGCGCACACGCTGGGCGAGCGCAGCGGGACGCGGTCGGGAGACTCGTTACTATTGTTTCGTCGAAGTCGGCGGCAAGAGTTTGGCAGAGATGTTGGTGAGCGAAGGCTTGGCGCAAGCCAAGGGCGTAGCTCCAAATTTGCCGGATGGCGAGAAGGCATCGGCTTATATGCAGAAGTTGGAGGGTTTTGAGCAGGCGGCGCACCAGAAGCGAGTCGGCGCGTGGGCGACGACGCAAGAGAAGGACGACAAATGACGCCTAACAAGTCGCCGGAGCCAACCGCCGTTGGCGCTTGCAGTTCCGCTGTCGCGGTTCACGCCGCGAGTCGGCGGTGGCTCAGCTTTCTACGTTAGGCGACTTACGCATTTATGAAAAACATCATCATTATCATTGTTGCGGCAGGGTTACTGGCAGGCGCGTCGCTTTTTGCCGCCGAGCCGTCGCACATTTCCGCCAAGGAGTTTCAGGAGCAGTATCGCTTGGGACACATGCAGACGATGAAGGACGCAGAGTATCTTGGCCAGAAGGATGGCCGAGCCTATCTTCGCATCAAGAGCATGTCGCTGACCGATCCGAAGCAGTGGTCGGAGCAGATTGTTTATATCAAGTTGTCCGAGTTGGATAAGGATTTTCGAGACAAGCTACCGGCGAAGGAGTATAAGAAGCCATGAGCCAGTCGCCTAACAGCAGGATAGGCTGCAAACTTCCCCGGCAAGTTATTCACACCGCCCGCACCGCCGCGATAAACGCCCGGACTTTCGCCGCGTCCTTTTTTCCCGGCGCGGATTCCACGCCGCTGGAAACATCCACGGCAAACGGACGGACTTTTTTCACCGCGCCGGCCACGTTTTCCAGCGTTAAATCTAAACTTGATTTTTAGCAGTGTCATTGCAAGATTTCAAGCATGATTATTCGCGGGCATTATCTGGAGCGGGTTAAAAAAGCCTTGGTGCGAAACCCGGTGGCGGCCTTGCTTGGTCCCCGCCAAAGCGGCAAGACCACGCTGGCCCGGCAGTTGATGCCGGCCAAACATCCCAACTACTTTGATCTGGAAGACCCGGTGGTGGCCCGGCTGATGGAAAATCCCATGACGGCTTTGCTGGGATTGCGCGGCTTGGTGGTGATTGACGAGGCGCAGCGGCAGCCCGGACTTTTCCCCGTCCTGCGCGTGCTGGCCGACCGCGCGGAACAGCCGGCCACGTTTTTGATTCTCGGCAGCGCGTCACCGGAACTTTCGCGGCAAGCGGCGGAATCGCTGGCCGGACGCGTCGAGATCATCGAAATGCGCGGCTTTGACCTGAACGAATTGCCGGCGGCGGCGCAGGAAAAACTTTGGCTCCGCGGCGGTTTTCCGCGTTCCTATCTGGCCGCCGATAACGAGGGCAGCGTGGCGTGGCGCAAGAATTTCATCCGCACTTTTCTGGAACGCGATCTGGCCGCGCTGGGCTTTGGTCTTTCGCCGGCGTTGATGGGACGTTTTTGGACGATGCTGGCCCATTATCACGCACAGCTTTGGAATGGCAGTGAAATCGCCGCGTCACTGGGCATTGCGCCCAATACCGCCCGCGCCTATCTCGACGCCCTGGAACAAACCTACATGATTCGCCGGCTTCAGCCCTGGCACGCAAATTCAGGCAAACGCCTCGTCAAAACGCCGAAAATTTATTTCCGCGACTCCGGCCTTTTTCACACGCTCTGCGGCATTCCATCGGCGGCGGAATTATTGACTCATCCCAAACTCGGCGCGTCGTGGGAGGGATTTGCGCTGGAAGAAATTCTGCAAGCCCAGCAACCGGATCAGGCCTGGTTTTATGCCGTGCATAGCGGTTCGGAACTGGATTTGCTGATGGAGCTTGGCGGCCGGCGCATCGGCGTGGAATTTAAACGGGCGGATGCGCCGCACGCCACGCGCTCGATGCACCTGTCCATTGCGGACGCCAAGTTAGATGAATTGTGGGTGGTTTATCCCGGCACACGAACTTATGCGCTGGAAAAAAAAATCACCGTCCGGCCTCTGGCGGAATGCATTCTGCGAAAGAAAACGCACGGAAAATAACGGTTCTTGTCACGCCGCCCGCACCGCCGCGATGAACGCCCGCACTTTCGCCGCGTCTTTTTTTCCGGGGGCGGATTCCACGCCGCTGGAAACGTCCACGGCAAATGGACGGACGGTGCGCACGGCGTCCGCGACGTTTTCCGGCGTCAGTCCGCCGGCGAGAAAAATTGGCTTGCCGAACTTCTGCGCTGCCACCGCCAGGCTCCAGTTGAAGGTTTCGCCCGTGCCGCCGAGGCCGCCCTTGGAATGGGCGTCGAGGAGAAACGCATCCGTCTGAAAATTTACCAACTGCTTGAGCGATTCCGCGTCGCGCACGCGAACCGCCTTCATGCTCATCAAACCAAACTGCGTGCAAAATTCCGAGGTTTCATCGCCGTGAAACTGCAGCAGGCTCAAGTTGCATTCGCCGATGGCGCGCATGACGAGTTCCGCCGCCGGATTCACAAACACGCCGACGCGCAGCACGAGCGACGGCAGCGCGCGGGAAATTTCCGCTGCCTGCGCGAGCGTGATGCGGCGCGGGCTGCCGTCGTAAAGCATCAGGCCAATCATGTCCGCGCCGGCTTCGGCGGCGGCCAGGCCGTCGGCGACATTCGTGATGCCGCAAATTTTAACTTTGACGCTCATGCAACGCCGAAAGCATTCCACTTAATTTGTGAAAGCTCAACTGCGTTCCGCGCTGAACTAATTTCTCAAGGCTGGACTTGGACGCGGTAGAAGCGTGCGACGTCGCCGGAGTTGGTCGTGGTGAAACTCATGGTTGGTGCGTTGGATGCCTGCAACCAGCCGGTGACCGGCAGCCACGCTTGAAGATTGGTGGAGGCGTTGACCTGATACAGCCGGTTGGTGACGACCGTCCATTGCATCTGGACGAGGCGGCTGCCCTGGACGCTTTCGCCGGTGAAATAAAACCGCGAGGCGGGATTGTTCGGATCGGTGCCGGCGATGAATTCGGCGTAGTCGGTCATGCCGTCGCGGTCGGTGTCGGTCAATTGCGTGCGGTTCGTCGTGACGGAGCCGAAGTTGTCCATTTCCCACGCGTCGGAAATGCCGTTGTGATTCGCGTCAATGAACGTGTAGTTGCCGTTGAAGTTGAGCGTGCCGCCGGCGGCCAGGGTGTTTGTCGAGCCGGCGGGAGTTTGATAATAGTTCACGTCGCCGAACTGCACGACGTATTGGCCGGCGGGCAGGTTGCTGACGGTGACGGCCGGCGCAACGCCGGATTGGACCGGCACCAGGCCGATGGGTGAAAGCGAGAACAGCGACCAAGTTCCCTGTCCGAGATTTTTTGTGATGCTGATGTTCCCGCCCGCCACAACGCCGGCGATGCTGATGTCGTCAATCGTCCAGCCATAAACCTGGTTCACGACCACGCCTTCATAATAGAACACGACCTGGATGGTCTGGCCGACCCACGGCGTCAGATCAATGGTTTCCTGATCCCACGTGTCCACGGCTCCGCTCAAATCCCCGTCCGGAGCCATCGTCAAACTGCCGGGCGGCGTGCTGCTGTTGGTGCTGACATACACCACGCCGTCTTCGTAAATCTCGCTAAAGTCGCAGGCGTCGTAAAAGGTGAGCGTCGCGGATTTGAGGCCGGTCAGGTCAATGACCGGACTATACAAATAACTGCTGGCGAGAAAAAAATTCTGGTCGCCATCGAGGTCGCTGCCCCAGGCGTTGGTGCCGGAATAGGCGCTGGTCACGAGACTGTTGTTTGGCGTGCCGAGCGTCCAGTTGATGTCGGAACCATTAACGGGATCGGGCACCACCGACCAGCCGGGCGCGCCGCTTTCCAGATTGTCGAACCACGGCGGCGTGGGCGCTTTCAACGTCTGGAACGAATAAAGATTTCCGTGGTTGTCATCCACGGTGGTGTTGCCGGCCTGATCGCGGCTCACAACCTCGTAGTAATAAATCCGGTTCGCCGAAAGTCCGCCGATCGTGACGACGTGATTGGTGCCGGGCGCGCCGACATAGGACGCATGGTCGGGCAATGGCGACACGCCGTATTGCACCGACGCGTCTGCCGGCTTGGAGGTCAGCCACGTTATTTTGGCGTTGGAATAATCCGTCGTCGCCGCCACTTGCGAAATGACCGGCGGCACGGTGTCCACGGTGGCGGTGGCGGTGACGTTGCCGTTGTTGGACAAATCGAAATAAGTCGCCGTGAGCGTGTCGCCATTTTGAACCTGCAATTGATTCGTGCCGGCGTTGCCCGCAACCAACGTGATGTAGCCTCGGAACAATCCCGGATGCGTCGTTTCAAATAATGTCACGGTCGTCTGATTGGCCCGTGAACTCGCCTTGAAACTGGCCGTGGTCTGGCCCGTGCCGACGAGATCCGCATCGCCGACCTCGACCGTCACCACGGTGTTGGTCGTATAAACTGTGTTGTCGAGAAAAACCACGCCGGCTCCGTTCACGCCGGGTGCGAGGAAGCTGACGATGTTTTTCAGCAACGCAATGGCGTTGTTCGGCGACGTTCCGTTGGTGGGAATCGCATCAAATGGAAAGCTCATGAACACGACGCGGCCAGGACTGTCCACGCCGTTGTCGGGATAGCTCATCGCACACGGCTTGCCTGAAACCAATTCGTAGATGATTGGCGTGGCGTCGGCTGAAGGCGTGAACGTGTCGGAAAAATCCGGTCCATAGACGTCGCCAAATCCGTCGTCAAAACTCGGATAGCTGCTGTAATCCAAGGTCTGGTTGATGCCGCTGGCGAGCGATGCCGGTGCGCCAAGAATCGCCGGCACGCCAAAGTCTTCATCGCCCGCCGGGTCGGCTGCCGGCGGATCCGGGTTCTGGATGAATCCCGCCACTTGCAGCACGTTCCGCGCGAACGGCGCTCCGGCCAACTGCGTGAGAATTCCCATGGACGACATGAAGAACGAGCCGCCGCCATTCAGGTAAGTTTGAATCATGAATTGCTGCTGGGCGTTCAGCGTGTTGTTCGTGGCCGTCGGATCGGGCAGGCCATCTTCGTCCACTCCATAATTCACCTCGTCATCCGTCAGCCGCCAGATGACCACGGGAAACGGCTGCAAGTCGGCGAGCTGCGGATAGCCGCGCACATTCACTTTCCAAAATCCGTATCTGACGCCCGCCGCCGACAGCACGTTGGTGTAGGCGCTGTCGGGAATCACCGTCGCGCCATTCGCCTCTTCGGCGGCGGTGTCATAAGCATCCACCAGCAACACCGTCGGCGTGACGACGCCGATTAAAGTAAAATAATTGCCGGAGTTGTTGGCCGTCGCCGTGTTGCCGGCGGCGTCGGATGAACTGACTGAAAAATAATATGTCTGCCCGGGAACAAGCCTGTTCAGTTTCACGACATGACTGGTCACGAGCGCGGCATTGGTGACACCCAAGTTCAGATTGGAACTGTTGGTGCCATAGTGAACAATCGAGCTGGCCGGCTCGCTCGTCTGCCAGGTAATGGTAAGAACGCCCACATCGGTGGTCGTCGCCACCGCGCTGATGACCGGCGGCACGAGATCGGCCACTGCGGTGGCAATCCGTTTCATTCCGGACGAATCAAAATAATCCGCCTCCAAATTGTCGCCGTTGGCGATTTGAATTTGCCCCGCAGCCGCCACGCCGGTCACGGTGGCCACTGCACCGGTGAACGCGCCGTAATTTCCCGCCGCGTGAAGCAAAACTGTTGTTCCCTTTTGCTCCGTGAGATTCGTCACCAGCACGCTTAGGGTGTTGCTCGCGGCGCGGGCGGCGTCTAGCACTTCAATTTGCATGACGCCCGGCGCCGAGTAACTTGGCCGGTCCAGCAAAATAATTCCCGCGCCCGGACGCGTGAGATTGCCGGACGTGACCAAGGCAAAATCCTGGTCTACTGCGGCGGAATCGAGCCGCGCATCCTGCACAATTTTGCTGCCGCGCACGCGAATCAAATAATCGCCCGGCGCAGGTTGCGAAAGAAAAACTCCTTCCACATTGTTCAGCTTGTCAGAAGATGGCGGATTGGGAACCGATTCGCCCGCGCCGAACTGATTGCCGCGATAAAGCGTTCCGTCCGGGCCGACGACTTCCAAATCCAGATCGTTCACCAGCGCCGGCAGCGCGCCCGGAAATCCCGGCACGTCCGTGTAGGCCAGCGTGACCTTCAGCGGCTGGTCGGAGCCTTCGACAAAAATGTGCTGCGCGTAGACTTGGCTGTTCGTCAGCAAAACCGTTTGATCAAGATACTGGTAGAAGCGCGATGTGTTATTGACGTTGGTGACGACGATGTTTTCCAGATTGATGCGGCCCCAACCTTCGTCGTTGTTGGGAACCGGGCTAGGGCCGCCGTTGGCTTCGTCCAGTTCTTCCGCCGAATTAATCAGCGCCGCCTTGACCAGCGCGGGCGACGGCACCGCGTTCGTGTGCGTGCTCTGGTAAAATTGCACAAACACCGCCGCCGCGCCCGCCGCGTGCGGACCGGACATGCTCGTGCCGCCCATATAAACATAAAAATTATCAATCGCCGTCCACGCAATCGCCGCCTCGTCCGGCGCGGCGGACGACGCGGCGGAAGCAATCCAGCTTCCCGGCGCGACCAAATCTGGTTTGATGCGCCCGTCCGCGCACGGCCCACGGCTGGAGAAATCGCACATCGTGTCTGGGCCGTCGGCATAAAGTCCGTAAGTTTCCGCCAGCGTGCCGGGAACATTTTCCGACGCGCCGGTGGCGATCACATTTTTGGCGCAGGCCGGACTGCCGATGGTCTCGGTGTTTGGCCCGGCGTTGCCGGCGGAGAATTCCAAAATGTATGGCTGGTCGCCCGCCGTGTCCGCGTCTGCGTCGCGCACGAGTTCATCGAACTGCGCGCAGTCCGTGTCATACTCGCCCTGCACGTCGTTGCCCCAACTGTTGGAACCAATTTTCGCTCCGTGACGAACGGCGTCGTGCGTCAGCGTTTCGTCGCTGGGAAACGGACTTGCCTCGTTTGCATCGGCGTCGAAGATGCGCTCGACAAAAAGATTTGCGCCGGACGCGACGCCGAGTCCGTAGAACTGGCCGGTGTCCGGGTCGGTCTCTCCCGTCGCCGCGTTGCCCGCGACGATGCCTGCGCAATGCGTTCCGTGACCGTAACCATCCGACCCGTCGGTCAGGCCGCCGTAATATTGGAAGCCCGTCACGCGGCCTCGCATATCTGGGTGCATCGTGTTGGTGTCACCAGAATCCAGCCCTGTGTCCGCCACGCAAACGGTCACTCCGGAACCATCAAAGCCAAGCTGCTCCGTGACGGTTGGCGTGGCGACATTTCCGTCATCACCGCCGACCAGTTTCGAGGCGGCCTCGTCCACCAGTTTTCGTCGGGGCGCGCGTTCGATCCAAATCACCGCGCTGGATTGCGCGAGCGCGTCGAGATGGCCGGGTGACAATTCTCCCCGCACGATGATGCCCAGACGAAGATGGCTCTCGCTGTAAATCACCTTGAGATGCGTGCGCACGGCGGCAAGTTCCGCCGCAGTGGCGGATGACGAAAGCAGAATATTGACGCTCACGGTTTCGTTCGTCTGCGCCGCAAGTCGCGCCGCCAGCGCGAGCCGGGGATGAATCTTGTCTTCTGTCCGGTAAGTCCCGACCCAGGTTACGAAACTCATCGCCCCGACGCTTGACGGCGACACTTTGTTGAATCTCGCGATGAAGGCATCGTCGGGAACAAATTGAACCAGCTCCACGCCCGCCTTCCGCATGGCCGCGCGTTCGTCCGGTTCAAGCGGACCGCCGAACTGAACGATGAAGAGTCCGCTCACTGCGGCCTGCGCGCTTTTCGCGGCGGCCATCTCGGCGCGGCCGGGGCCGGATTCCGTCTCAATGATTTCATTGCGCAGCCGGATGCTTTTGGCTTCGCTGACCGCGCTCCATTGAAAGAAAACAAGTCCTGCTGCAAGCAACAGGCTGCTGGTGGAACAAACACTGCGGGGGCGCACCTTAAACCGATACTCTCACTTTGCGCGTTTGGCAATGCGATTTCGGGCCGCCGATTCTCTGGTTTTTGTTTTGAGCCGCGTTTCGCCGTCTCCTATTTTTAGGCCGATGCCGCGCACGATTTATTTTGATTACAACGCCACCACGCCGCTTGATCCCGGCGTGCGCGACGCGATGCTGCCATTTTTGAGCGGAGGCGTTGGCGAATTCTGGGGAAATCCTTCGAGCGTTCATCACGTCGGGCGCAAGGCGCGGGCGCTGCTCGATGATGCGCGGGACCGGACGGCTTTTTTTCTCGGTGCCAAACCGAGCGAAATCATTTTCACCAGCGGCGGAACGGAATCAAACAATCTGGCCATCTTCGGCACGGCGCGTTTGCTCAAGCCCAAGGGAAAACATTTAATCACTTCCGCCATCGAACATCACGCGGTGCTGCAATGCTTTGATTTCTTGGAAAAAAAAGAAGGTTTTTCCGTCTCGCGCCTGCCTGTCAATTCCGAAGGCCGCGTTTCGCCGGATGATTTGAAGAAGGCCGTCCGTGCGGACACGGTTCTCGTTTCCGTCATGGCCGCGAATAATGAAATCGGCACGCTTCAGCCGGTCGCCGAACTCGGCGCAATCTGTCGCGAGCGCGGAATTACTTTCCACACGGACGCGGTTCAATGGTTCGGGAAAGAACCGTTTGAATACGTGGGCCAGTTCAACGCGGACTTGGTTTCCGTCTGCGCTCACAAATTTCACGGGCCAAAAGGCGCTGGGCTGCTTTACATCAAGTCGCCGCTGCTTCCCGATCCTATTTTGTTCGGCGGCGGCCACGAAAACGAGCGCCGCGCCGGCACGGAAAATCTCGCCGGAACTTTCGGCCTGGTCGCCGCAGTGGAAAAATTTGTGAAGCCGCCGGTTTTTCAAATTGAAAAAATGAAAGCATTGTCAGCCAAACTTTTTTCGGCAATCGAAAAAATTGACGGCTGTGAAATGGTCAGCCCGCGCGAAAATTCGCTGGCCAACACGGTTTCCTTTGTCGTTCGCGGCGCGGACAGCATTGCGCTTTTGGCCGGGTTGGACTTGGAAGGCGTCTGCGCGTCCTCCGGCTCGGCTTGCTCGGCGGGTTCGCTGGAACCGAGCCATGTGGTTCTGGCGATTGGCAAAAAAGAATCGGCCAATTCGCTCGTGCGCTTTTCGCTGGGACGCGTTTCGACGACGGAAGAAGCGGATTTTGTCTGCGCGGTTTTGCCGGAAATCATCCGTCGCGCACAACGTGCGTGACAAGCTGCTAGCGGGTTGTGAATGACCTGTGCATATTACCAACAACTTTGACTTTTCATTTTGTCTGGCGCGGATAGCCTGTGGTTGTCGCCGGTGGCAAATCAACTTTGCGGACGGACAGGATTGCGTTTTTAAAGTTGTTAGGCTTGTTCACCGGACATAATACGGATAGATTCTTTTAAAAGAGAAGACATATATTATACGCGCATGAACCTCACGATCACCAAAGACCAGATCATCGCCGGCCTGCAGGCCGTGCAGAACGTCGTCAGCACCCGCACCACGTTGCCGATCCTTTCCAACGTCCTGATGCGCGCCGAAAAGGACCGCGTCGAGTTCACCGCGACGGATCTGGACGTGACCGTGGCGTGTTCGGTTGAGGCGAAGGTAAAAAAATCCGGCGCGACGACCGTGCCGGTGAAAAAACTGTTTGGCATCGTGCGCGAATTGAACGGCAGCGAAATTGACCTGGAGACCGACGAAAAAAACATCACGTCCATCCGCAGCGGCTCGTCGTTTTACAAAATCCACGGACTCGGTGCGGATGAATTTCCGCCGCTGCCGAAATTCAAGGACGACAAAAAAGTCGCGCTCCAGCAGGAAAACGTCCGCGCGATGCTCAAGAAAACGTCCTTCGCCGTTTCCACCGACGAATCACGCTACGTCCTCAACGGCATTTTCATCAGCCTCAAAGAAGGCAAGATGACGCTCGTGGCCACCGACGGACGCCGACTCGCGCTCGTGGACGAGGAAGTGGACATCTCAGAAAAAAGCAGCGGCGAATTCATCGTTCCGGCCAAAGCTGTGAATGAATTGAACCGTTTGTTGCAGGACAAGGGCGACGTGGAAATAAAATTCGGCGAAAACCAGGCGTCGTTTGCGCTCAAGGACGACAAGGGATTTTCCGTGCTGCTCGTCACGAAATTGATCGAGGGAAATTATCCGAATTACCGGCAGGTCATCCCCGGCGAGGCCAAGGAACGCATCCCGCTCGTGCGCGAGGAATTTTTGCAGGCGCTGCGCCGCGCCGAGATCATGACCAGCGAAAAGGCGAACTCTGTCAAGCTCACGTTCGGGAAAAACAACCTCGCCATCACCGCCAACTCGCCCGAAGTCGGCGAGGCGCGCGAAACGCTCGCGGTGAATTACAAGGGCAAGGAAATGGCCATCGCATTCAACCCGCGCTACCTGATTGACGCGCTGGCCGCGCTGGCCGAGGACGAGGTGTTCTTCGAGCTGATTGACGAATTGAGCCCGGGCGTTTTGAAGATCAACGGCCCGTTTCTCTACGTCGTCATGCCGATGCGCTTGAGTTGAACGGCAAAAAATATTTAGTGACCAAACGGCAAAATCTGCCATATATTTGCGTCATGTCCGAACCAGAACTTTATCTGATTTTTGAAGGCGAAGATCCACCATTCGAGCAGCAGAGCAGAGAGAATGGTTTTACATCTTGGTCAGGTCGTAAGTTTGCTGAAAGCCTCGGTTACAAGGACTATAAAACATTCTTTGCTTCGGCCATCAACAGAGCGCAGCAGGTTTGCATGTCTCTTGAAATAGACCTCGCAGAACACTTCAAGCAAGAGACGGTAATTGACGAAAATGGAATCGAAGTGAAAGACATACGTCTTTCACGTTTTGCGTGCTACCTAGCAGCAATGAATGGCGACCCAAAAAAAGCCGAAGTCGCCAAAGCACAGGCATATTTTGCTACTTTTGCGGATGCCTGTCGCCGATACATTCAAGAGACGGAGCAGATTGAGCGAATTCTAATTAGAGACGAGATTAGCGACCACGAAAAAACGTTGTCTTCGACCGCCCACAGAGCGGGAGTGGTGGAATATCAATTTTTCCAGAATGCAGGCTATCGAGGTCTTTACAACATGAATCTTTCGGCACTTCGCCATCTAAAAAAAATTCCTAGCGGACGATCTCTGTTGGATTTCATGGGCAAAGATGAATTAGCTGCCAATCTATTTCGCATCACGCAGACCGAAGCAAAAATTAAGCGAGACGGAATTCACGAGCAAACCCTGTTGGAGAAGGCCGCCGAGGAAGTTGGCAGAACTGTTCGTAAAACGATGCACCAAATCAGCGGCCAGCGTCCTGAACAACTTCCAATCACCGAAGACATCAAAAAGCTCAAGTCGGGTCTTCGAGCCACTGGTGCAGGACTCCAAAAGGTTGACCGCAAAAAACTCAAACAACCGAAGAAATAGGAAAAGTTTTCCGCCTACATCTGCTCCACAGTTTCACTTGCCGGATCATTGGCCATCACACAATTTATGACAAATGGTTGGCGGACTAAAAATTGTGCAAGTGAAGCCGGGACACGAGGCGGAGCTTGAGCGGCTCTTCGCCGGATTGCGCTCGGAAATGCGGGCGCACGAGCCGGGCTGCCTGCTTTACTCGCTGCTCAAATCGCGCGCGAAGCCGGGCGCCTACATCGTGCAGGAACAGTATCGCGACCAGGCGGCGCTGGACTTCCATCAAAAATCGGCGCACGGCGCCAGATATTTTCCGCAGATGCGCGCGATCATCGAAAAGATTGAGGTCGAGTATTTCGACGGAGTCGTGGATTAGCCGGTTCACATCTGCCTCACAGTTTCAATTCCAAGAACGTCGAGTCCCTGTTTCAAAACGCGCGCCGTCAAAACCCGGTGCAGAACCTCGGCAGCCACAATTTCAATCTTCCGCCCCGCCCGGAACAGGAAAAAATTCAACCGCGCATTTTGCGCACGTCCACGGCGTCCATGCCGGCGGCGCGGATGGCTTGCAGGCCAAGCTCGGTGTCCTCGTAGGCGCGGCAGAATTTCGGCTCCACGCCGATGCGCCGGGCGGCCTCGAGAAAAATGTCCGGCGCGGGCTTTTGATTTTTCACCATCTCGCTCGTCACCACGGCGCTGAAGAGATGCCGGATTTTCAAATGCTCCAGCACGCCGACGATGATCGGCTGCGTGCCGCCGGAAGCGACGGCCATCGGGATTTTACCAAAATGGGCCTTCGCGATTTCCACGACGGCGTGGATCGGCTCGACTTCAGCCATGAGCGGCAGATAGGCGTTTTCCTTTTCGTGCGCGACGGCGATGTGGTCGAGCGGGCGGCCCTGTTCCTCGGCGAGCATTTTCAAAATATCGCGCGAGGGCACGCCGCCGAGGGAATAAAACCGGTCTTCGGGAAAATGCAGGCCGTGGCGCCGGGCGATCATCTGCCAGGCGTGCCAGTGCAGCGGCATGGTGTCGGCCAGCGTGCCGTCGCAGTCGAAAACCAATCCTTTTATTTCTTTCATTTTTTGTGTCGCGCGAAGAACGCGAAGGAGGCGAAGTAAAAATCTTCTTCGCAAACTTCGCGGCCTTCGCGAGAAATTAAACTTTTATTTCGGTCAATTTTAGTTCCAAATCGTGCGCCATCAGCGGCTCGATCAACGGATCAATTTCGCCTTCGATGACGTTTGCCAGATTATACAATGTAAGTTCGATACGATGGTCGGTGACGCGGTTCTGCGGAAAATTGTAGGTGCGGATTTTTTCGCTGCGGTCGCCGGTGCCGACCTGCGATTTGCGGTGCGCGGCGTATTTCGCATTTTCCTCGGCGATTTTAATTTCAAGCAGGCGCGAGCGCAGCACGGTCATGGCTTTCGCGCGGTTTTTAATTTGTGAACGCTCGTCGGCGATGCGAACGGTGAGGCCGCTGGGATGATGCTGAATTTGCACGGCGGAATCGGTGGTGTTCACGCCCTGGCCGCCTTTGCCGGACGCGCGGCAGACGGTGACCTCGATGTCGTCTGGCTTGATCTCGACATCCACTTCCTGCGCCTCGGGCAAAACGGCGACGGTCGCGGTGCTGGTGTGGATGCGGCCTTGCGCCTCGGTCGCCGGGACGCGCTGGACGCGGTGGACGCCGCTCTCGTATTTCAGCCGCTTGAAAACATCCGCGCCGTTGATCTGAAAAATAATTTCCTTGAAGCCGCCGAGATCGGACGGACTGGAATCAAGCGTTTCAATTTTCCAGCCGCGCGCCTCGGCGTAACGGCAATACATCCGATACAGATCGGCGGCGAACAGGGCGGATTCATTGCCGCCCGCGCCGGCGCGGATTTCCACGATGGTGTTGCGCGAATCGGTCGGGTCCGGCGGCACGAGGCCGAACTGGATTTGCTGCGCGAGTTTTTTCTCGTCCGCTTCCAGCCGTGCGAGCTCCTCCTTCGCCATCAGCGCGAGTTCGGATTCCGCCGTTTCGCTTTTGAGCAACGCGCGGTTTTCTTCCAGATCGGCGAGCGTCTTCAAAAAAGCCGCGCCCGCCGTAACGAGGTCTTTCAGCCGGGCGTATTCACGGGACAATTCCTGCGCTTTTTGCGGATTGTCGAAAACCTTGGAATCACTCAACAAGGATTCAACCTCGGCAAAGCGCCGGTGGAATTTTTCGATGTGCGGCGTTAGATTCATTTACGATTTACGATTTACGAGCCGACCGGCTTAAAGCGCGTCAATCGTAAATCGTAAATGCCTTCACAAAAAAACAAGCCGCCCGCAACTCCGGGAAATTTCCGGCGCTGCGGGCGGCGTTGGTTGAAAACCTAGGTTTTTTTCTTTTTCTTCGCGGCGGCCTCGGCCTGCACGGCCTGCGTCTTGGCGAGGCGCTGCTGAAACTTGTCCACGCGGCCGGCGGTGTCCACGAACTTCTGCTGTCCGGTGTAAAACGGATGGCACACGTTGCAAATGCCGACGATGATGGTGGATTTTGTGGAACGCGTCTTGATCACATTGCCGCAGGCGCAACGAATTTCCGCGTCCACATATTTTGGATGAAGGTCCGTTTTCATAAAAAGGGCTGTAAGCCTATCAGGAAAACGCCGGATGACAAGAGGAAATGACAAGCATCCTTACAGAAAGATTGTTATGGACGAATTGGAAATAAGTGGTTGACTTATTCCCATCAATCTGACTTACTAACTCCATGAACATAACCAGTCTTACTCCAGCACAACTTAGAAAGGCAGCCACGCTCAAGGAACAGATTGAGAAGCTGCACAAACAACTTGCGCAAATGGCCGGCAGCGGGGCGACAGCCGGACGGAAGGCGTCGCCCGCCGCTCCCAAGGCGGTCAAGGCCAGAAAGAAAATCAGCGCCGCCGGCATTGCCAGGATTCGCGCCGCGCAGAAGGCCCGCTGGGCCAAGATCAAAGCCAAGGCTCCCAAGGCACCGGCCAAGAAAGCCAGGCGGAAGCTGTCTGCGGAAGCCCGGGCCAAGATGGCTGCGGCCGCCAAAGCCCGCTGGGCCAAAATCAGAGCCGCCAAGGCAAAGTAAAAATTTTCCAAAACAATCAGCCGCCTCACGAGGGCGGCTTTTTCATTGGCCGGCACAGGATTCTCCAGAGCGCTTCATTTTAATCATTGCCTGACTTCCGGGAAAAAATCCGGCCATCAATTCGGTTGGCGAACCGCCGCGCGCCGTTTAACCTGCGTCATGCGGTTGCACGACCGATACCTGTTCCGCGAACTGCTCACGCCGCTGGCCGGCTGCCTCGGCGGGTTTCTCGTATTCTGGATTTCATTTTTTTTCTTCAGCGAGACCGAGCATATGCGGGAAGCCAGGCTGCATTTTCTTGACACCATTGAATATGCGGCGGCGATGACGCCGGGATTTTTTGTCATGGTGCTGCCGTTCACGCTGCTGCTCGCGTTGCTTTACGCGCTCACGCACCACGCGCGCCACAACGAGATCACCGCGCTCCGTTCCGCCGGCGTCGGATTGTGGCGGCTGTGCGCGCCGTATTTCGCCGTCGGCCTCATCGCCACCGGAATTTATTTTGCGCTGAATGAAATCGTCGTTCCGCGCTGCGCGCAATGGTCGGAAGAAATTTTGAACCGCCATGTCCAGAAGGACAACAATCCCAAAAGCAAGACGCGCTTCACGAACGTCGGTTTCCGCAACGCCCGCGCCCATCGCGTCTGGCAGATTGGCGAATATGATTCCGTCACCGCATCCATGTCCGGCCCGAACGTCACCTGGACTTTGCCCGACGGCTCGTGGCACGAGCTGCAGGCCGAGCGCGCCGTTCACACCAACGGCGTCTGGTTTTTTTTCAACGCACAACCTTTCGCCCAAGCCGGCCCGCAGGCGCCGTTGATGCAATTTAATATTACAAACCAGATTGCCATGCCGGAGTTTGACGAAACGCCGAAACAGATTTTGCTCGCCATCAAGTTCAGCGACGCAGAAGGATTGCTGGCCTCGCGCAGCGCGGACATTCCGCTGTCCGAGCTGTGGCCCTACCTGCGCCAGAACCCCGACCTGTCCGGCAAGGAAGCCGCGCGCCTGCTCACGAAATTTTATGGCCGTCTCGCCGCACCGTGGACTTGTTTTGTGGTTGTCCTGATAGCCATCCCTTTTGGCGCACAGTCGGGCCGGCGGAATCTTTTCTTCGGCGTGGCCGGCAGCATTTTCATCTGCTTCACTTATTTTGTTTTGCAGCAGGTCAGCCTTGCGTTCGGCATGAGCGGCCATCTGCCCGGCTGGGTCGCGGCGTGGCTGCCGAATTTCATTTTCGCCGCCATCGGAATCGTGTTGACGTTGCGGACGCGGTAAGTTTTTAGTTTTTAATTTTGGTTTTGAGTTCTATTTTCTGTGCGTGCATCTGCCACCGGCAAACAACCCGAAAATGAAAACCGTTTGAAGTGAGCGAGGAGCTTCCAAAACCAAAGATGTCGCCGGAGCGCTTGAGCCTGCTCTATCAGGTGAGCAATGTCATCCACTCGACGCTGGATTCGCAGGAGGCGCTGCAGCTCATCGTGAGCGAGGCCGTGCGCGTGATGAAGGCGTCCAGCGGTTCGCTCGCGCTGATCAATCCGACGACGAGCTTTCTCGAAATCCACGCGGCACAAAATCTTTCTTCCGCCGCTCGAAAATTAAAATTGCGCGTCGGCGAAGGCGTCACCGGCTGGGTCGCGCGGCACGGCAAGCCCGCGCGCGTCGGCGACGTGACGCAGGACAAGCGCTACGTCAGCGTGCGGCGCGACGTGCGTTCGGAGCTTGCCGTGCCGCTGGAAGTGCAGGGCGAAGTGCGCGGCGTCATCAACGTGGATTCCGAGCGCGTTGCGGCGTTTTCCGCAGACGACCAGGAATTGTTGCAGGAGCTGGCGATCCAGGCGGCGAAGGTGATTCACAATACCTGGCTCTACGAACAACTGCGGTTGAAGGTGATGTTGTTCGAGTCGCTCGCCAGCGTGAGCCGCACGATCAATTCCACTTTGAATTTGGACGAGGCATTGCGCGTCATCACGCGCGAGGCGTGCGAGCTGATGCGGGCGCGGATGTGTTCGCTGATGCTGCTGGACGAATCGCGCGAATGGCTGGATCTGCGCGCCAGTTACGGCGCAGGAGAAGCCTACATAAAAAAGCCGCGCCTGGGAGCCGAAGAAAGTTTGATCGGCGTGGTCGTGCGGCGAAAAAAACCGCTGCAGGTCGCCAATGTGCAGGCCGACGCGCGCTACCAAAATGTGGAACTGGCGCGGCGGGAGAGCCTGGTTTCGCTGTTGAGCGTGCCGTTGATTTTTTCCGGCCACGCCATCGGCGCGCTGAATGTCTATACGGCGCGCGCCTACAACTTTTCCAACGAGGAAATAAAAATTCTAGGCGCGCTGGCGGAATTGTCGGCCATCGCGATTGAAAAAGCGCGGCTCTACGAACGCGTCGTGGACGTGGAGGAACAGTTGCGGCAGAACGAAAAACTTGCCGCGCTCGGCCTGCTCGCGGCGGAGGTGGCGCACGAAATCCGCAATCCGCTGACGGTGATGAAACTGTTGTATCACTCGCTGGATCTAAAATTTGAGGCGAAGGATCCGCGGGCCAAGGACGCGCAAATCATCGAGTCCAAAATCGAACATCTCAACAAAATCGTGGAACAGGTTTTGGATTTTGCGCGGACGACGGAGCCGAAATTCGCGCCAGTCAATCTGAATGATTTGATTGACGAGCTGGGCTTGCTCGTGCGCCACAAGCTTGCCAACCAGGGCATAAAACTGATCCGCGATTTGCAGGCAGATTTGCCGCTGGTGTCCGGCGACGCGCCGCAACTGGAGCAGGCATTTTTGAATTTGATCTTGAATGCGGCGGAAGCCATGCCTGACGGCGGCTCGTTCACCATCAAATCGCGTTCCGTTCACGCCGGCGACCGGCCAACTCAAATCTCCCTGGAGTTCAAGGACACCGGCGGCGGCATGAGCAAGGAACAGCAGGCACGCGCGTTCAAGTCCTTTTTGGCGACAACCAAGGCCAAAGGCACCGGTCTAGGTCTCGCCATCGTCGGCCGCATCATTGAAACGCACCACGGACAAATTCGCATCCATTCACGCGCCGGTCGCGGCACAACCATCCGTATTCTTCTGCCGGTGGTGTAAATTCGCCGGACTTCGCCACAATTTTCTCCGCTCTTTACGGCTGAATTTTCTTGCCAGAGCCGCCGGCAAAATCATTCAATCGCCATTTGACGAAAATTATGAAACTGACAAAATTGCAGTGGTGGGAGCGTTTTCAAAAATACTACACCGAGTTTCCCGAACTCGGCCTGGCGATTGACTTGAGCCGCATGAACGTGGACGACGCGTTCTTCGCGGCAATGGAGCCGAGAATCCAAAAGGCGTTCGCGGACATGGACGCGCTTGAAAAAGGCGCCATTGCCAATCCTGATGAAAAGCGCATGGTCGGCCATTACTGGCTGCGCAATCCTGCGCTCGCGCCGACTCCGGAAATCCGCCGCGAAATTGAGGAAACGCTTGTAAAAATCAAAGACTTCACCGCCAAGATTCATTCTGGGGAGATTCGTGGTGCGGGCGGGACATTTAAAAACTTTCTGCTCATCGGCATCGGCGGATCCGCGCTCGGCCCGCTGTTTGTCGCCCACGCGCTCGGCAATCCGCGCAAAGACAAGCTGAAACCGTTCGTTTTTGACAACACTGATCCCGACGGCATGAACCGGACGCTTGCCACCATCGGCAAAAAATTGAACCGCACCTTGTGCCTCGTCATTTCCAAATCCGGCGGCACAAAGGAAACGCGCAACGGAATGTTGGTCGCTAAAGCGGCTTACGAGAAGGACGGTTTGAATTTTGGTCAGCACGCGGTCGCGGTAACAATGTCTGGAAGCGAACTGGACATGGTTGCGGTCATCAACAAATGGATTGAGCGTTTTCCGATGTGGGACTGGGTAGGCGGGCGCACCAGCGAACTTTCGGCGGTAGGCCTTCTTCCGGCCGCATTGCAAGGAATTGATGTTGATGGATTGCTTGTGGGTGGTCAGATTGCCGATACGGCAACGCGCAGAAAAACCGTTAAAACTAATCCAGCAGCACAACTCGCACTCGCTTGGTTTGCTTCAGGTAACGGTAAAGGAAAAAAAAACATGGTCATTCTGCCTTATAAAGACCGGCTGGAACTGTTTTCAAAGTATCTTCAACAACTGGTCATGGAATCGCTGGGCAAGGAATTAGATTTGGACGGCAAGCTAGTCAATCAAGGTTTATGTGTGTTCGGCAATAAAGGTTCTACAGACCAACATTCTTACATTCAACAGCTTCTAGGTGGAATAAACAATTTTTTTGTGACGTTCATCGAGGTCTTGAAAGATCAATCTGGCATTCCAATCATTACCGAACCAGAAACAACCTCGGGAGACTTTTTGGAAGGATTTTTCCTAGGAACTCGGTCTGCTTTGGCCGAAAACAATCGTGAATCAATTACCATTACCGTTAATGATGTAGATGCCAAGGTTGTCGGGTTACTTATTGCCTTGTTTGAGCGAGCTGTTGGCTTCTATGCCAGCCTCGTCAATATCAATGCCTATCACCAGCCAGGTGTTGAAGCCGGAAAAAAAGCAGCAAGCGATGTTTTGACCATTCAGCAAGAAATCATCGCGTTCCTAAAGTCAAACCTGAACCAACGATTCACGGTTTTTGAAATCGCCAACTCCATAAATCGGGAAGAAGAAGCGGAAACAGTTTTTAAGATCATCGAACACCTTGCCATCAACCCGGCACGCAAAATTAGGAAAAAATCTTCATCAAACGTGTTTGAAGCGCGATATAAAATGGTTTAACCTGCGCGATGTTTGTTTATCCCAAGCGATACGATGTAATTGTCGTCGGCGCCGGTCACGCCGGTGTCGAAGCTTCGCTGGCTGCGGCTCGAATGGGTTGTCAAACATTGTTGTTGACCATCAATGCAGATTCAATTGGCCAGATGTCGTGCAATCCAGCAATCGGCGGTCTTGCAAAAGGACATTTGGCCAGAGAGATTGACGCGCTTGGCGGCGAAATGGGTAAGGCCACCGATATGACCGGCCTACAGTTTAGGATGTTGAACACGAGAAAAGGCCCGGCGGTGCGGGCACCACGTGCACAGTGCGACAAAAAGGCGTACCAATTCCGGTTGAAATGGGTCTGTGAGTCCGAACCAAATCTGGATGTCAAACAAGGCCAATCGACCAAAATACTTCAAAAGGACAGAATTGCCTTTGGGGTGGAGACAACATTGGAAGTTCAGTATTTAGGAATGTGCATTGTCGTCACCACCGGAACATTTTTGCGGGGTTTGATGCACATTGGCACGAATCAGCAATCTGGCGGTCGAGCGGGTGACGCAGCAGCGATGAATCTTTCAAGTTCGCTCCAAGAACTCGGACTTGAATTAGGACGTTTGAAGACTGGCACTCCACCAAGGCTCCTGCGCCGATCAATTGATTTTTCAAAAACCGAAGCTCAACCCGGCGACGAGCCTGTTTCCTATTTCACATTTTGGAAAGATGATTTGTTCCACATGGAACAATCTCACGTTCCAGTTCCAGCCTTAAGTGTTTCCGGTGGCAAATATCCACCCGGTTCAATTCTGGATCGAATAAACGGCCAATTGCCGTGCCACATTACCTTCACAACAAAAAAAACTGCTGAAATCATCCAAAAAAACCTGCATAAATCGCCGATGTATTCAGGTCAAATTGAAGGAGTTGGTCCGCGCTATTGCCCGTCCATCGAAGACAAAATCGTCAAATTTGCCGATAAAGAACGACATCAGATTTTTTTGGAGCCGGAAGGAATCGGAACAGACGAGTTTTATGTCAATGGCTGTTCGACAAGTTTGCCGTATGAAGTTCAGGTGGACATGGTGCGAACGATTATTGGTTGTGAAAATGCCGAGATTCTTCGACCTGCCTATGCCGTCGAATATGATTTTGCCTTCCCGACACAACTTTATCCAACTCTGGAAACAAAAGTTTGTGCAAATCTGTTTCTCGCCGGCCAAATAAACGGCACCTCCGGCTACGAGGAGGCGGCTGCACAAGGAATCATGGCAGGAATAAACGCCGCTCGAAAAGTTCAACATTACCAGCCTATCGTTCTTCGTCGAGATCAAGCTTACATCGGTGTGTTGATTGACGATCTGGTCACAAAAGGAACTTGTGAGCCATATCGAATGTTCACGTCCCGCGCTGAATATCGCTTGTTGCTCCGCCAAGACAATGCCGACTTGCGATTGAGTGATATTGGTCGTGAAATCAACCTTTTGCCAAAACGGAATTACGACCAGTATCAGAAAAAAAGAACCGCTATAGAAAAAGAGATAAATCGTTTGCATAAAACATATTGTAAAATTGATTCTCTGGCGAAGATTCTTTCCCGTCCCGAAATGAGTTATGGCAGATTGCCAAATCGAATTGAAGGTTTGCCAGATGAAGTCATTCAACAGGTGGAGATTGCAATAAAATATGCCGGCTATATTGAGCGGCAGGAAACGGAAGTAGCTCGAATGAAAAACCTGGAGGACAAGAAAATTCCCCAAGGATTTGATTTTTCCATTGTTCCCAGCTTGCGATTGGAAGCTCGCCAAAAACTGGCCAAGATTTGTCCGCAAACCATTGGCCAAGCCGCCCGCATTTCGGGCGTTTCCCCTTCCGACATCAGTGTCCTTTTGGTTTGGCTGAAGCGGGCGGGAAAAGTTGAATCACAAACTGAAGCCGTTGCTTTAGACTGCGATTCCTGCGACCTTGAAAGTTCGGAAATGGAAAACTGATGTCCTGTCCGAAACGAACAGTCTGCGATTGCGGGCATCCCGCGTCTTGATAAATGGCGATCTGCCCGAATGTAAAGAATGGCTGTCCGACATGGATTCGAACCATGAATAACGCCTCCAAAGGGCGCTGTGTTACCATTACACCATCGGACAATTATCAATGTTTTCAGCGTATTTTTGCGCTGTAAAAAAGGCTTTGCATCCCGTTTTTACATCCCTACAATAGCGGCATGGACTTAAACGCGCCCGAATCACCTCACGGTGACTGGCTACACGCTGGCGAAAATTTAAGACGCCGAATCTCATCAGGTGTTTATTATGGCTTTGCGAAAAGGCACGGCAAGCAAAAATCCGTTTCACTCAAAACGACTGAAAAGGCGACGGCCAAGCGGATGCTAAAGGATTGGCTGGCAGAACTGGACAGGCTCGCCAGTGCCGAGGCCGCGCAAATCACATTTGAAGAGCTTGGCGCGCGTTGGCTTGAAGTCGAGCGGCACACGTTGAAGGAAAGCTCCGCGCGTCGCCGCGCCGGTTGCATCAAATCCGTCGCGCCTGCTTTTTTGGGGTTACAAATCCGCAACATCACCGCGCGACATTGCGAATCTTGGGCAGTCACACGAAGCAAGGAAGCCGCCGCCGCGACGTTCGCAAAGGAACTGGAAACCATGCGCGGTGCGTTTCGCTACGCGACGGAACAAGGGTTTATTATCCGCGACCCGTCCGCGAAAATAAAACGCCCGAAGGTTCGCAACAAACCGCCCGCCGTGCCGACGCGCGAACAGTTTCAAAGTCTCGTTGCTTCGATCCGCAGCGAGCCACAGGGCAAGGGAAACGACGGCGCGGATTTGGTGGAACTGCTGGCGTATTCAGGAATGAGATTAAACGAGGCTCTTTCGCTCCGCTGGCGTGACGTGAATTTTTCGGGTGGCGTTTTCACTGTGACCGGCGGCGAGCGCGGCACAAAAAACGCCGAACAAAGAACCGTGCCAATGTCCCATGAAATAAATGCGCTACTTTTGCGATTGAAGCGCGAACGCGGCAAAGCCGAGCCGGATGCGTTAATTGTGCGAACCGCAACCGCTCGCCAGTGTATTCAGACGGCTTGCCGAAATCTTGGCTTTCCGAATTTCACGCATCATTCCTTGCGGCATTATTTCGGCTCGTGTGCCATTGAGTTGAAAATTGACCCGACCGCTGCTTCGGGATGGATGGGACACAAAGACGGCGGCGGGCTGCTCTTGAAACGCTACGCACATTTGCGAATGAGCCATAGCAAAGAACAAATGCGGAACGTTTTTTTCGGCGTGAAACCGCCGCCGGGATTCTCTAAAACCCCCGCTGGGATTCGCACAAGACACAGAAACCGCCGCGCGCCTGCGCCGATTCCTTTGGGCAACTCTGACGCCACGCCGGAAGCTGCCAATCAATCCGCGCACGCGAATTGACGGCGCGGCGACGCTTTTCTGAATCTCCACGCATGGCGAAATCTGCTTCGCGTTGTTACCGCGTCTCGCCACTGGTGAACAAGGCAAAAACGATTCGCCGGACTGTTTGACGCCAGCGTGAGCAACTTGGCGAACGGTTGCGCGGGCTGGCAGCGGCGTTGCGGCGGCTGGAGAGTCGGAAAAGCCGTGACGTGGAATTTTGACCAGGTTACATTTCGCTAAAACAGTGCCAGAGGTTTTTGCTTCCAAGGAAATACCCGCTTGAGTTAGTTTGCCTTTGCTCTTGCCCTGCCGTCGTCGCCTTTGATTTAATTCAAAGGCATTGGAAATAAATTATATGTAACAAAGATAGATAAATTTTTGCGGCTTCGGCTGTTGTCCTGACGAAACTGGTAATTTCACTGAAAGACAGTTGCTTGAAGCACGCCCAAACTGGGCGTGCCGAAAGCGTTCTTTCAAGGCATACCAGTGCCTGTCAGGGGCGTGAGTAATCACGCCCTCTTTTATTTCCAGCAAGCGAAGTTGCGTAACAGAATAAAAACATGAAAACGGATAACCGAAATGGGCGGGCAATTGCGCTGGCAGTTGTGTTGATCACGTTTTTGACGTTGCTGTTATCCGAATCACAAAAATCATCGAAAGAACCCGCCGCAAAAGAAATTTCAACCAACGGTTTGCCGCCTCTTTTTGCCAGTCAGAAAATTTCTTTCCGAACGAACCAACAACCTCTTTCAATCCGAAATAGTTTCTCGATTGGCACGAAACCAATAGTGGCAACCTTGCAATCCGGCACAAATGCAACAAACACAAACGATGACGGTCAAATCAGTGCCAGTGCTTTGAAGCAGATTGCGGCGTTGGAAAAAGAAAAAGAAGGCCGCACTCCGACGCAACAAAAAATTGATACGCAACTGCTCTATGCTGACAAAATGCGGCGCGGCGTTCCCATTGCGGACGGCGTGCCGGTGCAGCGGGTGGATTTGGACAAGGACGATCAAGGCCGCATTTTAGTGGACATCAAGGCGGACGTTACTGACGCCCTTTTGCAATATATCAAAACTCTTGGCGGAAACGTGGTCAATGACTTCCCGCAATTTCAAGCCATCCGCGCGGGCGTTCCGTTGGCGAACATTGAAGATTTGGCGGCGAGAGGCGAAGTCAAATTTGTTGAACCCGCCGTCCGCGCGATGAATAATGTGGACAGTGAGGGTGACTACACGCATCAGGCCATTAACGCCCGCACAACTTTCAGTGTTAATGGAACGGGCGTCAAAATTGGGGTTCTTTCCGGCGATGTAGCGTATCTAAATAGTTCTCAAATTGCCGGGAAAGTAACAGTTCTACCGGGACAAAGCGGCGTGACGACAGAAGGCGAAGGAACGGCCATGCTTGAAATTGTCAACGATCTTGCGCCCGGAGCGCAGTTGTATTTTGCTACCGCAAATGGAGGCGATGCCAGCTTCGCCAGCAACATTCAGTCACTACAAGCCGCAGGTTGCAATATCATTGTAGATGATGTTCTCACCGCCGACGAATCGCCCTTTCAAGATTGGATTATCGCACAAGCTGTCAACAGCGTGACCGCGAGTGGCGTTCTCTATTTTTCTGCGGCGGCGAATTCAGGGAACTTGGACAGCCGCACGTCTGGCACTTGGGAAGGCGACTTTTTGAGCGGCGGATCGGTATCCTCGCCGACAAATGGTTTGATCCATAATTTTGGTTCAATCAATTCACCAACAAACTATGATATAGTCACACAAACAAACATCGCACAAAGTTATACTGTTTTATTTTGGTCTGATCCCATTAGTGCTTCCATTAACGATTACGACCTATACGTTTTGGATTCTTCTGGCGCGAATGTTGTTTCTAGTTCTGCAAATTGGCAGATTGCAAGCCAACAGCCTATCGAGGCTGTGCCAGCTCCTACAATGGGTGAACGCATAGTGATTGTTTTGGCGTCGGGCGCTCCACGTTTTTTGCATTTAGATACTGAAAGAGGGCAACTGGCCATCGGCACACAAGGTTCAACGAGAGGGCATGACTGTGCGACAAATGCTTTCGACGTGGCTGCCACACCAGCCTACAAGCCCCAAGGATTAGGCAATCCTTCCGGGCCTTGGCCGAACCCGTTTAATTCCACCAACCGGGTTGAACTTTTCAGTTCCGATGGCCCGCGCCGAGTTTTCTTCCAAGCCGACGGCACACCAATCACTCCCGGCAATTTTTCTTCGACAGGCGGCGCAGTGAGGCAAAAACCTGATTTTACGGCGGCAGACGGTGTGACTACGGATGTCCCCGGTTTCGCTCCTTTTTACGGAACGTCCGCTGCCGCGCCGCACGCCGCTGCAATCGCCGCGTTGCTGAAATCATACAATACCAATCTGACTGCGCTTCAGATTCGCGCGATTCTCACCAATACCGCTTTGGATATTATGTCGCCCGGCGTAGATCGAGATTCTGGCGCGGGCATCGTCATGGCGTTGGCTGCATTGGAGGCAACGCCGCTGCCAAATCTGGCAAGATTCACTGATAATCTTAACAATTTGAGTCCGCATACTGGCGATGTTGTGACCGCTTCCATCACCATCACAAACCAGCCATGCTCCAATGGTGGAACGAGTGCCGGAGCTTTTCACGTTGGGTTTTATTTTTCGTCCAGTCCGAGTTTCATCGGCGCAACGCCGTTTTTTGAGGCGGCAGTCAGCGGTTGCGCCACCAATGGAACTGTATTGCTAAATCAAAACATCGCTATCGGTGCAGGGAACGCACCGGGAACTTATTATCTCGGTTACAAGATTGATGATGAAAACGAAGTAACTGAATGCAATGAGGGCGATAACGGAATTTTTTATTGGACGATTACAGTTCTGCCGCCACCTCAAGCTAATTTAACAAAAAGCACCGACAATCTAAATAATTCAAGTCCACACCCCGGCGACACAATAATGACCTCATTTACTATTACGAACGGGTCATGCACTGGCGGCAGTGCCAATGCCGGGACATTTCACGTCGGGTTTTACGGGTTAAGCACTTCGCCAAGTTTTACTGGCTTGAGTCCGTTTTATGAATTGCAAGTCAACGGTTGTGTCGCCAATGGAACTGTGTCCACAAACTTGAACATCATTATCCCTGCCACACAAGCACCGGGAACTTATTATCTCGGCTATAAAATTGATGACGAAAATCAGATCGCCGAGTGCGACGAAGGCGACAATGGCATTAACTATTGGACTGTCACGGTCACGCAATCAGACACAACTCCGCCGACAATCAGCATAACGTCGCCGACGAGTGCCGCGACCTACCTCACCAGTGTCAGCAGCATCAATCTCGGCGGCACGTCCAGCGATAATGTCGGGGTAACGCAGGTGACTTGGAGCAACAATCGCGGCGGCAGCGGCACGGCCAGCGGCACTACGGCATGGAACATTACCGACATGGCCTTGCAAGGGGGCACAAATTTAATCACCGTTACCGCGTATGACGCCGCCGGCAATAGCGGGAACGCCGCGCTTACTGTGACATACAATCTTCCCGCGCTTGGCATCGTAGATCAAAACAGCAAAATCATTCTGACTTGGCCAGCAAATGCCACTGGCTTCGTTTTGGAATATGCAACGAATCTGCCAGCAGCTAATTGGACGACAAATTCATCTTCACCCTCAATTGTGAACGGGCAATACACCGTCACAAACGCGGTTTCCAATGCGACGAAATTTTACCGCTTGATAAAATGATAAAACCATGAACGATTTCCTGCGATAGATTCTGGTTTTTTTGGCGCACAAATACAGAAAATAAAACCGGCGTTAAATAAAATGCCGAGACTTGGAATTTTCGTCGGCTTGGACTGTGAATGTCCAAGCCAATGAATTAAATTGGCGAAAATATGTGTGGCCGTTATTCTGCCGTTGGCACGCTGGACGAATTTGCGAAGCTGATTGGTTTCAACCTTCGCGTGCCGTTCTTTGCGCCGCGTTACAACATCGCGCCGCGCCAGCAAGCCCCGGTGCTTCTTTTGGAAAATAATGAGCCGACGGTGAAGCTCATGCCCTGGGGATTGATTCCAAGCTGGGCAAAAGATGAAAGCATCGGTGACAAACTGATTAACGCCCGCGCCGAAACTATTTCAGAAAAAGCCAGTTTCAAAAAACCATTTGAATTTCAGCGGTGTTTGGTGATAGCCGATGGCTTTTACGAATGGCAATTGTCAGGAACAAAGCGGACTCCATTCCGTTTCACGATGAAAGACAAATCATTTTTCTGCATGGCCGGGCTTTGGGAACGGTGGATCAAACCGCCCGCGCGCGGTGAGTTTGAATTTAACGACTTGGACGAAACTCCGCCAAGCCGTGTTATCGAAACTTTTTCCATCATCACGACGACGGCAAATCCAATGGTTTCCGCCGTTCACGAACGGATGCCCGTCATTTTGTATCCCGACGCATGGCAAGAGTGGATTGACGACCGGCGCAACGGAAATGACGTGAAATACCTATTGCGGCCATTCCATGCAGAGGATATGGATTGCGTCCGTGTCTCGCCGCTAGTGAACAATGCACGAAACGATTCGCCGGAGTGTTTAACGCCAGCGTGAGCGCGCCCGAAACAACCGGAAACCACAGTGTTCCGCCTGATTTCCGCCGGAAAGTCTTATCTGTATCCATAGAAAAAAACAGGCTTTCAATTTTCCGTTAGCGATCCGTCCAAGTAATGATTCCGTCCGGCGCGAATCGCAGCCAAGCGGAAAAACGCCCGTCCTCTAAAAGTGCGTCATAGGCCGCCGATTTGCCGAAACCAATTTTTTTCAAAGCCGCAACTGCCGCTGTCCGCGTTAAGCCGCGTGAGCCTCGGTGGAAAACGGTTGCCAAGTCTTCGCGTATAACAAATTTTTTCGGTGCTGGCTGCGGAATTTGTGGCGCGATTGCCGGGGCAAGCGTTGCAAAAATTGGAACCGTTTGTTTTCCAAACATAACTCGACTCGAAAATCCGCCTCTTTCCCACGAATGCAAGCAGAATCATCCGCTCAAGGGCAACGCAACGGATACGCGGGAGCGCGGCTGAAAAGGCCGTTTTCGCACTGGCAGCAGCCCGCGTCATCTCTTGCTATCTGGACGCAACATTTACCTTGTGGCTTTCCGTGCATTTTGAGTTTATTTTGGCAATGGAAATTTCCGCGCTGAACCAAGACTCGCTATTGCCCAAAATTGATTTGGAAAATCCCCGTCAGCTTGCCGTGTCGGAAATGAGAAAATTTTATACGGCGGTTTGCGCGGGCAAATGGACGCCAGCAGCCAAGGGGCAGCCAGAGTGGGCGTTCAGGGCGCTTAACGAGTTTTGCCGGAGTTGCCGGTCTGGACTCCGCGAAAAATCCTTCGGTTATCTGGGCATGAAGTTTGATGCTCCAAAGCTGCCAGCCCTTTACAGCGAGCTAGAGGTGATCAGAACAAACTCCGCGATTCAGGCTTTGTTGACTTTCAAAAACGAAAAAGCCTTTAATAAATTTGAATCCTTGTTCTGCGGAAAATTGATCCCTTTGGATTTGTCAGTGCCGGACACCGCAGAGGAATTCGGTATCCCACATACAGCGCGGGCATATTTGATTTTCTTCATTGCGTGGCGGGAACTAGCCGCGCTCAAAAACGTAAGGGCGATACATGATTGGCTTGTCAAAATGAAGGCAATTCCTGACGACAACCTTAAAAAAGGTGGCAATGACCGTTCGCACAACACGCGCGCTTTGCTAAAGCGCATTGGTTTTCCCCTTACTGACAAAGGCGGCGCGCCAAGAAAGAAAAACCCTAAACGTGCCCGATTAAGGCGACCCTCATAGTTATCTGACTGCCGCCCTGCTACTGTGGGCGGCGTGAAAAAAGTTTCAGATAACAACAGTATCGTGCCGAAGCTGGCGCTTACCCGCGAGGAAACCGCGCAAGCTCTCGGTTTGCATCCAATAACCATTTCGCGCCTGACCGAGCGCGGCTTGCTTCGTCCGTCGCGCGCCACACGACGCCCGCTATACGCCCTCACGGAAATTGAACGCTTTTTGCGCGACACGGCGGCAAAACCCGTAAAGGAAAACAGCCATGCGTGAATTAAACTACCGCCCGCCGTGCGATGAACGCGGAGTGTTTGCAGAATGGCTTAACGCGCTCCGCAACCAAAGCGGAGCGTATGTGATCCGCAATCGCCGCAACCATGAGGTGTTTTACGTTGGTGTCAGTTATTCGGGCAGACTTGCCAAAACCATCAAGAGGCATTTTTACGAATGGAACGACGACGCCGAACGTGTCCATCACGTTTATGACCGGCAGGCTGTTGAGGTTGCGGTGAGGTTGACGCCCCCGACCACCGCCGCTGGCGCGGAAGCCAATCTCATCCGCCGCCTTGAACCAAGGGACAACGGATACACGCCAGCAGAAAGGCCATTCTGAAAAATAAAAATCCGCGCGGCAGTCCCCGCCGATGAAATCTCTTGAACAGCGCGCCGCCGCATATCTCGCCAAGTTGCCGCCCGCCATTTCCGGCAGCGGCGGACACGCCGCGACGTTCGCCGCTGCGTGTCGGCTTGTGGAATTCGGTTTGACGTTTGAACAGGCCGCGCCCGTGCTCGCCGTATGGAATGAAACGCATTGCCAGCCGCCGTGGACCGAAGCCGAGTTGCGCCACAAGCTCGCCGGTGCGTTCAAGCGGACATCGCCCAAAAGTCATTTTGTCCCCTTGCAATCACCTACACCGCTTCACAAACGCGGTTCTAATCCAATCCTAGCGCGTCGTTTTTCGCCCGCGCCTGTCGAAAACGGAAAAACCACCGCGCCCAGGGAGATTGACGCCCTTGCCGCGAAACTGCGCGAAGGCACAGACGCCGAATTAAACGCACTCGCCAGCCTGCGCGGGCTGTCCGTTGCCGCCGTCGCGCTGGCATCGGCGCGCGGGCTTCTGCGCTTTGGAAACTATCACGGGCACCCGGCGTGGTTTGTCCTCGACGCATCCCGCCGGAACGCTTGCGCCCGCCGCATGGACGGCCAGCCTTGGACGGCGGACGGCACAAAATCATTCATCTTGCGCGGTTCACAGGCCGCTTGGCCGCTAGGCATCGGCGAAGCACAGAATTTCCGTAACGTGCTTTTGTGTGAAGGCGCGCCGGACTTGCTCGCCGCGTTTCACTTCATCGCCACACAAGGCCGCGCCGCCGATTGCGCGCCCGTGACGATGCTTTCCGCTCAATACACAATCCCCGCCGGAGCGTTGCCGATGTTTGCGGGCAAACGTGTCCGCATCTTCGCGCACGATGACGCGACGGGCTACGCCGCTGTTTTGCGCTGGACGGCACAACTTGAATCGTGCGCGGCGGAAGTTGACGCCTTTTCGTTCGCGGGCATCCGCACGCGCGACGGCGACGCAGCGAAAGATTTGAATGATTTCGCGCACGCGGAAGCCACAGACGAAAACGAACGGCTCAAAAAAGATTTGCTGCCATGAAAACCGGCGAAGCAACCCAGAAAGAAACACCGCCCGCCGCGCAAGTCGCGCCACAAATTGCCCACGCCGGAAACCAGCAAGCGAAGGCCGCGAAGCAAAAACCGGCCGTAAATGGCAAGTCTGGTGTTGGTGCAGGTGCAGCTCGCAACGCCAAGCCGCGCGCGGGCGTGTTCAAACCCGAATCACTCAAACTGGAAAGCCCGAACGCCACAGCCGAAACGCCAAGTCCGAATGATTGGTTTAAGAAAAAATTCCCGAAGCTGGCAACGCAATACGGCGAACCGCTCGACATTTATACGCCAAAGGGACAAAGGCCGCGAGTCACGGCCAAGAACGAATCTTTTTTTGCGGCAACTCTAGGCGAAGAAAATTCGCCGAAAAATCCGACGGTGTTTCCGCGCGGCGAAAACCGTTTTTACACCTACCGCCCGGAATCTGGAATTTATGAAACCGTGACAGAGGAAGAATTGGCCGCGCGAATTTCGGCTTTTTTTCTGGACTGCGCCCGCGCGTGTGGCGAGGCCGCAGAGGTGTCCAAACTCGAATTTGGCTTTCGTGACTCCGCCGCGCTTTCCGGTGTCATCAAACGCGCGAAGGCTCTCCTTTGCGTGCCGGAAAATTTTTTCCGGCGCGATATGTCGGAATTTTTGCCCGTTGGCAACGGCGTCCTTCGCGTTGCCGACCGAACGCTTTTGCCGTTCGCACCGTCCTACCGTTTCCAAAACAAAATTCCCGTTCCCTACGTTCCCGCCGCGCAATGTCCGATGTTTGAAAATGCTTTGCTCGCGCCGTCGCTGGAAATTGAAGATGGAAAGTTGCTGCAATTGTGGAGCGGGCTTGCGCTTTGCGGGCGCAACATTTCCCAAAGGATAATGCTGCTGACCGGCACGGCGGGCGCGGGCAAAGGGACGTTCATCCGCACGCTCAAAGGGGTGATCGGCGAATTCAACATTCTTGGTTTGCGCACGGACAAACTGAATGACCGTTTCGAGATTGGCCGGATGATTGGCCGGACGCTGCTTTACGGCGCGGACGTGCCCGCGAATTTTCTATCCCACGAAAACGCCGCCGCGCTCAAAATGCTGACCGGCGGCGACCCGTTGCCGGTGGAAATCAAAAACAGCATGGACGCGCCGCCACTCCCCGGCGAGTTCAACGTGATAGCCACCAGCAATTCGCGGCTGACGGTGCATCTTGAAGGCGACGTGGACGCATGGACGCGCCGCCTGTTAATCATCCGCTACGAAAAACCAAAGCCCGCCGTTGTCATTCCTGACTTGGAAAAAAAGATTTTGGAACAGGAAGCATCCGGCGTTTTGAACTGGATGCTCGACGGGCTTTTTGCTCTGCGCCAAGCAAACTGGCAATTCAAGCTGACGGCGCGGCAACAGGCGCGCATTGACGCACTGCTTTTGGAATCAGACAGCGTGAATGTGTTTTTCCGCGAGCGTTGTTGCCTTGCCAACCCGCACCCCGATGGAGTGACAGCAACGGACGCCTTTGCCGCCTATTCTGAATTTTGCTTTGAGCGCGGCTGGAATCCACTCGACCGCCGGAAATTTGGCGTGGATGCCCCCGACGCCGTGCAACGCTTTTTCCGGCTGGCAACCCGTCACGACATCAAAGGCGCGGACGGGAAAAAACAGCGCGGCTGGAAAGGGCTTCGTTTGCTCGCCCCCGATGAAACATCGCCAGAATAACGGCCATAAGCTGTTACCCAAAAAATGTTGAGGATGGATTACTTTCTTTTAATTGAATGATTTTTATTCATTGGAGTGAAAAAAAAGTGTCCGAAGTGTCCGAACCCGGACGCTACGGACGCGGATTTTCAACTCTTATCCGGTGGAAAGACGAGGCGCGCGGGCTTGACGCCATGCCCGCTTGTGACACACGCGGCAAGCGCAAGTGACCAGCACGGAAACGGAGCCGGACTCCGCCCTTGACGCAATCACCGCAAATGGCCGGAAACCAGTTTCAAACTTCACCGCGTGTTTCCTATCCGGTGAAGGATTTTTTGCATCCCGTTTTTGCATCCCGACGCACTAAAACAGATGCCTTCAGGTTGCCGCAAGTTCTCACCAGTCAAAAACGCGGCTTTGATAAACCCATTGCGAACATTGGCGAAGATGCCCCAAGAGAATCCAAGTTGCGGAAAGTTCCTGTCTGCAATTTTTGCCCGTTTCGAGTCCAAAGGGCGCTGTGTTACCATTACACCATCGGACAAGCTGCGAATATCTTAATTTTTTAACGCACGCGGCGCAAAGAGAAAATCATCGCAACAGTTTTCACACGAAAGAAAGTTTGCCCGCATCACGTTTCAGCGACACAATGTAAAAGCTTTAATGAACGATACTGCCATTGCTGAAAATCCGCCGGTGACAAGAAAAAGTTCTTTGCCGCCGGAAATTGATTTTTCAAAACCAATCGTTCGTCCAAAAAAAGGAACGCTCAAACTCATCGGCGAAGTTTTGAATCACGGAGGGCCGGGCTATCTGCAATTTGCCATCACGAACATCTGCAACGCAGATTGCGGCTTTTGCGGATTTGCGCGCTCGAAGTTTGATCCCAAGGCGCGGCGCAGCGTGACGTTGCAGGAGGCGCGCGGCGCGATTGACATCGCGGTGAAAAATCACATCGGCTACCTGTTGTTCGTCGGCGGTGAACCGATGGTGCATCGCGATTTGCGCGCGATGACGCGCTACGCGGCGGAGCGCGGCATCCATCCGATGATTTGCACCAACGGCGGTTTGTGGAACGACGAAAATATGCGCGGCCTCGCGAGCGACGGCTTGACCAGCGTCATCATGTCCATTGACGCGCACGACATTACAGCGCACGAAAAAAATCGCGGCCTGCCGGACGTTTGCAAAAAAATCAAGAAGGCCAACGAATTTTTCCATTCCGTCGGAATCCAAACCACGGCGAGCATCACGGCGAGCCGGCTGATTGAAGATTACGAGAGACTGCCGGAATTTCTCGAAACACTCGGCTTCAAAAGCTGCACGTTCAGTTATCCGCTGACTTCGCTCGCGAGCAGTTATTTGAGTTTCAGCGACAGCGGCCTTGTCAATTTCAACAAAACCGAACTCATCGAATTGTTTGAAAAAATCAAAACGATGAAGCACAACAGCGGTTATCCCGTCGTCAACCCGACCGAATCGCTCGACGAAATGCAGCGGCATTTGCGCGGCGAGAAGGAAAAATTCGGCTGCCTCGGCGGGCACAAGTATTTTTACCTCGACTGGAATCTGGATCTGTATCGCTGCCATTTTTGGGAGAAGCCGATGTGCAAGGTCTGGGAATGGGACGACTCGAAGCTCATCCGCGACGGCTGCACGCGCTGCATGATTGACTGCTACCGCGACCCGAGCGTGCTGCAATTCGTCGCCATCAGCGCGAGCGACGCGTTCAACAATTTGAAAAAGGGGAAAATTCTTTCCGCCGCAAAAAATATTTTCGACTCGCGCAACCTGACTTCAATCAAGGCCGTTTGGGAAGACCGCAAGTGGATTGGCGGGGTTTAGCGAAAATTCGGCAAACAAATTATTCTCGCGGGTGGTTTGACGCCGGAAAACGTGGCCGGGGCCGTGAAAAAAGTCCAACCGGTCGGCGTGGACGTTTCGAGCGGCGTAGAATCCGCGCCCGGCAAAAAAGATCACGCGAAAGTGAAGGCGTTCATCGCAGCGGCAAAAAGCATTTGAACCGCAGAGGCGCGGAGACGCAGAGAAAAATTCCTTAAAATTTTAATTGACAGCCGGCGGAAAACTTGTATTATTTCACTAATACAATAATTCAAATGAGTCTCGCTGCACTTTTGAACGACTGGAAAATCGAATTGCATTCCGGCATTCCGGCATACAAACAGATTGCCAACCGCCTGGCTTCGGCCATGGCCGACGGCACGCTGAAAGATGGCGACCGTCTGCCGACAATCCGCGAACTGAACGAGCGTCTCGGTCTGAATCCAAACACCGTTGCCAAAGCCTACCGCGAACTCGCGTTGCAAGGTTTGATTGAAGGACAGCGCGGCGCGGGTTCGTTCGTGAAGCTTGATGAGCCGGTGATGACGCTGCCCACGCCAAAAAAAAGAGCGAAGCTCAAGGAACTTTACCAACGGATGCTGACTGAAGCCCGCGGCCACGGCCTGAACGAAGAACAAATGCTCGCATTTATCAAACAAAGGAAAACCACATGAACAAAATCAAACGCAGTGGCCGCTTGTTAAAGGCGTCGTTCGCCGTCCTATTCCGCGAAAAAAAGCTGCTTCTGTTTCCATTCATCGCAACCGCGCTGGCCGCAGTCGTGGCTTTGTTTTTCATCGCACCCATCGCACTTTATCCCACCGGCCACCTTTTGTTTTCAGCCGCACACTGGAGCGCGCTGGCGGAAATGTTCACGCGCAACATGGATCCAGCGGAACACCGCGCTTCCCATCAGCCGATGTTGGTCAGCCAATACGGGTTTGCCTTGTTCTTTTCTGAACATTGGTGGGTCGCCCCGATTTTTGCGCTCGCTTATTTTGTTTCAATGTTTCTTGCCACGTTTTGCAATGTTGCATTTTACCACGAGATCATGCAGGCGCTCGGCGGCGATGTCGTTTCCATCCGGCGCGGTTTTCGTCTTGCGGCCTCGCGATGGCGGATGGTGCTGCTATGGTCGCTGTTCGCCGGATTGGTCGGTTATTTGATCCAAACTGTCCAGGAACGCCTTGGATTATTCGGGAGGATTGTGACTGGCTTGGTCGGCTTTGTGTGGAGCGTCGCGTGCATCTTCGTCATACCAACACTTGTCCGCGACATTGAAACCAAAAGCCCAATCAAGCTTCTGCAAAATTCAGTTGGAACACTCCGGCGGACTTGGGGTGAGACTATTGTGGGGTTCGTTGGAATCCAACTCTTCTCATTTTTGTCCATGTGCACGATGATAACTGGCATTCTGCTTTGCTTTGGAATTCCCATGGTAGTTTTAAGGCATCCTGGCCCTGGACTCAAAATCGGCCATTTAATGTATTACGAAGCCTTCATTCTGTTGGTGTTCGTGATTGTTGCTACATCACTTTCTTTTCTGGGTGGTTTGCTTAATGCCGTCTATCGCTGCGCACTTTATATTTATGCCACCGAAGGCGTCGTGCCGGGAACTTTTGACAAGGAACTTCTCGACTCCGCGTGGAAAGTGAAATGAGCAACGCTTCGGCTCGCCGTTAATTTCTCTTTGCGTCTTTGCGCCTTTGCGTGAAAATAAGACCATGAGCGCAATCACCGCAGAAGATTTGCCCGATGTTCACGGCCACTTCGGCCCTTACGGCGGACGTTACGTGCCGGAGACGTTGATGCATCCGCTGAAAGAATTGGAGGAGGAATATTTCCGCGCGCAGCGCGACCCGGAATTCCAGCGCGAACTGGATTATTACCTCAAGGAATTTTGCGGTCGCCCGACGTCGCTTTATTTTGCCGAACGGCTCACCAAGGAACTCGGCGGCGCGAAAATTTATTTGAAGCGCGAAGATTTGTTGCACACCGGCGCGCACAAGATCAACAACGCGATGGGCCAAATTCTCCTCGCCAAGCGCATGGGCAAGACGCGCATCATTGCCGAGACCGGCGCGGGCCAGCACGGCGTCGCCACGGCTACGGTGAGCGCGATGTTCGGGATGAAATGCGTCATCTACATGGGTGCGGTGGATTGCGAACGGCAAATCCTCAATGTTTATCGCATGAAAATGCTCGGCGCGGAAGTCGTGCCGGTGCACGCGGGACAAAAAACTTTGAAGGAAGCCGTCAACGAGGCGATGCGCGACTGGGTCACGAATCTCCGCAGCACGCACTACATTCTCGGCACGGCTTACGGCGCACATCCGTATCCGGTGATGGTGCGGAATTTCCAGCGCATCATCGGCGACGAGGCGCGCGCGCAGATTTTGGAAAAGGAAAAGCGCCTGCCCGACCTGCTCATCGCGTGCGTCGGCGGCGGCTCGAACGCCATCGGACTTTTTTATCCGTTCCTCGAAGACAAATCCGTGCGGATGGTCGGCGTGGAAGCGGGCGGACGCGGCATCCAGCCGGAACAGCATGCGGCGCGGTTTCAAGGCGGCTCGCTCGGCGTGTTGCAGGGCACGCGCAGTTTTATTTTGCAGGACGAATTTGGCCAGATCCAATCCACGCACAGCGTCAGCGCCGGACTCGATTACGCCGCCGTCGGGCCGGAACACGCGTTCCTGCGCGACGCCAGCCGCGTGGAATACACCTACGCGACGGATGAAAAAGCGCTCGAAGCGTTCATGAAATTGGCGCGACTCGAAGGAATTATTCCCGCGCTCGAAAGCGCGCACGCCGTCGCCGAGTGCATGGTGCGCGCGCCGAAAATGGGCAAAGACAAATTGATCATCGTGAACTTGTCCGGTCGCGGTGACAAAGACGTGGCGCAAGTGGCGGACAAGGTGAAGCTGGAAATGCCGAAGTAACGGCCGCAAATCCACACAAGTGAACTTAATTAACCCACCAACGATTGAACCCTCAAAAATCCAGCTTGGCATCCGATGACCTCGCCGCTGTTAAAATTTGGAATGGCAAGAATGTTGAGGGGATAGTTGTTGAAATACATTCGCACGGTGTCATGGTGAATATTCCGTGCTTGCCGGTTTCGACAAAGGCTTACATACACATTTCCCAAGTATCTGATGGATATATTGAGAACCTAAAAACCAGTTTTACTGTTGGGCAATCTGTAACAGTCAAAGTCCGTTTTTTAAGAAAAGACAAAACTGCGTGGGAAGTCAGTCGAAAGGCAGTCCTGAATGAAGCGCTTTGGTCGAATGAGTTTCCAGAATTTTCTGAAGCAGTTGGCTATGTAGAGCGCATTGGAGATTTTGGAGCTTTAATAAAATTAAAAGATGAGTTTGTTGGGCGGATTTCAGCGTTCCAATTGAGTTTTTTCCCGAAGGATCAGCAACTTGAAGTCGGAACTACGATTGAAGTGAGGATTGGAAAATGGGATTTTAGCGGCCAATGTCCGTTGCTCATCCCCAAAATAAAAGTGGAGGAAGCGGGTCTTATTGAGGCAGTCGAAATAAGAGCAAAGGTAAAAGCAAATAAGAGCAAAGCGATGATGCTACGAGCAAAAGCACGAGTGAATACGGCATCTTATGGAATCGTGAATTGCGACATTGCCAACTTCATCAAAATCCAAGAACGCTTTGCTGTCGGAAAGCAAGTGCGTGTCTCAATTCAGTTGGCAAGTTGGTCAAAAGAGGGATTTCAAGGAGAAATCGCCTTATCGGATTCGGAAAAACTTCTTTATGGTCAAGCTCCACAGGTCGGTTCTGTAATTGAAGTGCCAGTGGTTTCAGTTCTTGATTACGGTGCATTTTGTTTAGTCGCAGATAATATTTTCGGTTTGGTTCATCATCAACTGGTCGTTCAAGACAAAAAACCTGAATTGGGAAAATATGTCGGGCCAGGAGATTTGCTGCGCGTGCGAGTAGCATCACTGGCTGAAAAAAAAGGATTTGTTCTCGAATTTCTCGCGATGGTGACACCTTTTTCTCAAGACAAGGAACAAGCAGACAGTCTCAAAAAATTGTTTGAGCTCAAGCAGGAAAAACGCAAACACATATCGGGCGGATTCAAGAGAAGTGTGAGTTTTCGCACTGAAGTTCTTAATATCTTCAATCACACTTGCGTTCTTTGTGGAAAGAGCCAACGAATTTCGGAAGACATAAGCGTGGCTGAAGCGGCGCATATAGTTCCGCACTCACAACGCGGGGCTGACATTATTGAAAATGCAATTTGCCTTTGTCCTGTATGTCATTGGGCTTTCGACAAAGGTTTGCTTGGAATAAACCCAGAGGGAAAAGTGATTGTCAGCGGAATGATTGCAAATGATTCAGATGTGGCTACCAGCCTGCTTAAATTAAATGGCAGGCAAATAGTTTTTCCTGAATTATTTCAAATGCCCGTAACCGCACTTGCATGGCACATGAGAAATACTTTTTGGGATATTGGATAACTTTTTTGTCCGCCGCCACCAGCCGCTTCGCGGCGCACGCAAATTTCCCCCCGTCCCGTTGACGGATTACGCGACGTTGAAAAAATGGGAATGCCTGGACTCGGACACCGGCGAAGATTTGGCGGAAGAAGTCCGCAAATATCACATCCCCGATTTCTCGAACTGGAAAAACCACGACGCCTTTGAACGCGCTTTCGCCCGGCTGGAAAAAGATTTGCGCACCAGCCTTCGCTAAAGCTTCGGCTCGGCAAGCCAGCATCTGGAAACGGTGAAGTTGCAATTGTCGGCCCCGTTTGCTAATTTGTTTCCATGTTAGTTCAGACACAACATCGCTTCACGGTTGAGGATTATTATCGCATGGCGGAAACCGGCGTGCTCAAGCCGGACGCGCGCGTTGAATTGCTCGACGGAAAAATCATTGATATGTCACCCATCGGACCATTTCACGGCGGAATCACAAAATATTTGAGTAAAATCTTTTTTGGCGCCGCCAAAGGCCGATGGATTACGGCAGTGCAAGACCCAGTGCGTTTGGACGATCATTCCGAGCCGCAGCCCGATCTCATGTTGCTCAAACCGGTCGCCGATTTTTATCGGAAGCGGCATCCGCAACCGGAAGATGTTCTTTTGCTGATTGAAGTTTCCGACACCACACTGACGACTGACCGCGAGGACAAGATTCCCGCTTATGGCCACGCCGGAATCCGCGAAGTCTGGATTATCAATCTGGCCGACTTGGCCATCGAAGTTTATCGCGAGCCGCACTTTACTGGCTACGGTTCAAAAAAGGTTCTGCACGCCGGAGAAAAAGTTTCTTCGCAAGCTTTTCCCGACGCGGTTGTGGACGTGGCGGAATTGTTGAAACGCTGAACCTCTCCGGCCGCAGCGACAAAGACGTGGCGCAGGTGGCGGCGAAGGTGAAATTGGAAATGCCGAAATGAAAAAAGGAAAGCACGGCCAGATTTCCTTAAAAAAAGAGGCTTTAGATTTGGCAGAGACATGTAGTATTGTTTGCAAAGGAAAAAATGATCGAGCGACTATACGTTGATAATTTTCGATGCCTGGTCAACTTCACGTTGAAACTGGGAGCGATGAATTTGTTGATGGGAGCTAACGGTTCTGGCAAGTCAGCAACTTTGGAAGTATTGCGACTAATTAGCGCGTTCGTCAGCGGCGGGGTTGAAAGTCGAGATTTGTTTCCGACGCGCACGCTTACTCGGTGGGAAACTCGCGACATTCAAACTTTTGAAGTGGACGTCAAAGGCAATGGAGGATTATACCGATACCGATTCGAGATTGAACATGATAGAACGCGCGAACGATGCAGGCTAAAGAACGAGAAGCTACTTTTTGACGGACGTCCGCTTTATGTTGCCGATGGAGAAAAGGCTCGGCTTTACCGTGACGATTACAGCGAAGGCCCTGAAGTTATTTGCGACTGGTTTCGTTCTGGACTGGGCATAATTCAGAAGCGAGATGACAACACGAAATTGACTTGGTTCAAGAGTCAATTAGGACGGACGTTGGTAGCTCGCGTTAATCCGAGTGCTATGCTCACCCGTAGCGAGGAAGAGAAGGCGCATCCAAGTTACGACCTGTCAGACTTCGTATCGTGGCTACGTCATTTGTCTCAAGAGCAGCAGGAGCAATACTATCAACTCACCACGGGGTTGAAAGAGCAGGTTTTGGAAGGATTCAAATCTTTTAAGTTGGTTTCAGACGGACAGAACGCCAAAACTTTGAGGCTCATTTTTGGTGTGGAAACCAAAACTGAATCGGGGAGAAATACTTTTGAGATCGGATTTGACGAGCTATCGGATGGGCAACGAGTTTTGGTCGCTTTGCACACGCTCGCCAGTTTTGCTTTTCAAGATGGCGCAACACTGTGTTTGGACGAGCCGGAAAATTATCTTGCCCTGCCGGAAATCCAACCGTGGTTGCTGAAACTGCTCGATGCAACCCAAGAAGGAAAATGTCAGGCGGTTTTGGTTTCTCATCATCCCGAATTGGTCAACTTTTTTGCTTCCAGTTCGGGTCATTGGTTCGAGCGGCAGGGAGGTGGTCAGGTTCTTGTTCGTCCAGTAACGACAACCGACAAGTCTGGCCTGTCCGTCTCCGAACTTGTTGCGCGTGGGTGGCTCAATGGCTAAAAAATTCGCAGCCATCATCATTCTTTGCGAGGATTTAATGCACGGAAACTTTGTCCGTCATTACTTGCTACAAAAAGGTGTGCCTCCCAACAAAATTATCCGCATCAATAATTGTCCCGCTGGAAAACAATCAGGAGCGCAATATGTCCTCCAAAATTATCCAAAGGAGGTTTCAGCTTTGCGGAGCACGCATTACATTTCTCAAGGTTTGATAGCCGTGATCGATGCGGACACTTTTACTGGTGAGGAGCGGATAGCCAACTGCCGGAAAGCATTGCTTGATGCTGGACTTGAGAACAAAACGGATGCCGAATCGATCTCCGTGATTGTTCCTCGACGAAATGTTGAAACATGGATTTATCACCTTCTTGGCAATGTCGTAAATGAGACTGACAAGTATGACAATCGTGTCGAACACGCGAATGTAAAACCAGTTGCTCAAGAATTTGCCAGTCGTTGCCCCGGCTCGTTAAAAGCCGACTGTCCGCCGTCAATGAATACGGGTTGCGCTGAACTCACAAAATTCATCGCAAAAATTGCAGGGTAAGTTGAGCGGGCGGAAAAGCGCCGCAAACTTTTCCCCATCACGTTGACGGATGACGCGACGTTGAAAAATGGGAGTGCCTGGACTCGGACACCGGCGAAGCTTCCGCCTTCATCGGATTTCGGCGCGACAGGTTGGCGGAAGAAGTCCGCAAATATCACCTCCCCGATTTCTCGAACTGGAAGAACCACGACGCCTTTGAACGCGCCTTCGCCCAGCCTTCGCTGAAGCTTCGGCTCGGCGAGCCGGCTGGAAAAAAATTTGCGCACCAGCATCGGCAAATGAAGCGTCGCCGGCGCTGAAAGCCGCCATCTTTCGGACAATTCCATTACCCTTCATTTTCGGCGGCATTATCGGATTCAGACAACTTTATGGGCGGACCGCTCCAGCCGCGCACCAGTTCGGGAAAACGGCAGTCCGCGCAGACCGCGTTTGAGTGTTCGCAAAAATCGCGGACAATCTGCATCAAGCCCTGCTGCGCCGCCGCGCCTTTCAAAACGCGCGCGTTGGAAGTTCCCAGCAAACGCTGCCGCGCGAGCTTCAAAATGGAATTGTCCTCCGCCGCCGGCCACGCAAAAAATCGCCGCTCCACTTCCCGCAGAATTTTTTTATTGCCGCCTTCCCGCGCGCGAATCCAGAGCCACGGCAGCACGACGTTCACCGCCAAGTCCGTCACGCGCGCCGCGCCGAGCAAGGGGTGCGGTTTCGCCATGCGCGCCGATTTGAACGTCCAGTGCCACGACCAGAATTCATCGCGCTGAACTTGGAAAATTTTGTGAAGCGAATCGAGCAGCGTGCTGTCTGAAATTTCCGCCGCGCACCAAGCTTCAATTTTTGAAACCAGATTTTCCGACGCCAGCCAGTGCGAGGCCAGCGCGAGCCGCCGCTGCGGATGATTCGCCGGGCGCAGGCCGTGAAATTTCCAGACCTCGTGCGGCAAAATACAATTTTCAAACTCATCGCGGTCGCGCCACCAAAAATCCCACGCCCGGCGCAGAAAAGTGTCCGAAGATTTTTGGGCGCGCGTCAGTTCGTCCGGCAAAAGCCCGCTGACGCCGAGCAATCGCGCCTGGATTTCAAACGCGGACTCCGCGCCGCGCGTCCAGCGCGATTTCGTCTCCGCCAGATTTTGCATCGGCCAGACGTTGTGTTTGTAGCCCAGCGCGCGGAACAGATTTTCCCACAGCGCCTGCTCCCAGCCGGAATTTTTCGCGCGGGCGAGAATGGCGCCGGCCTTGTTTTGAAAACGGACTTTCGCGGCGGCGTGCAGCAGTTCCGTGAGCTGTGGCGCGGAAAGTTCGCGCAGCGGCGCGGAGCATTTGCCGCGCAGATTTTCCGGCAGGCCGGATTCATTTTCCAGCGCGAGCGCCAGTTCCGCAGGCGACGCGTCGAGGAAATTTTGCAAAGGCAAGGTTGCCAGCGGAAATGTTCGGTCCGAACCGGAGTTCGGCGTTCCGTCCCAGACGGCGTGCAGGATGACGTTCTTGAAATTTGGATTTATGTCGTGGCCGTGCGCGCGCCAGCCGGCTGTTTGCAAATCAATTTCCACGTCGCCGGAAACGGGCGGTTCATTTTCAAACTGCAAAACCGCGCCGCGAAAATCCGGGCCGCCTTCGGCGCTGGCAAAACCTGGATGCAAAACGCGCATGGCCTTTCCATCGGCGGTTTTCAATTCGTTTCGTTTCAGGCGCTGGTGCTGCCAGACGGCTTGCAGCAGTTTTTCCGGCGGCGCGGAGTTTTCGTCGCGCAGTGCGGACGCGTGACAGTTTTCGCGCCAGGCGGCGTAGAAGTTTTCGGCGCTAAAGTTCACGGCGCAGTTTTTTGCGCGGCGGGCGGCAAAGTCAAGGCCGTTCAACCGCCGGCTTTTTTCCCGGACTCATCCTCGAAAGCGGAAAACGGAAATTCGAGGACGAGAACGAGAACGAGGCGGATTTAATTTTGAACGCAACTGCGGCGGCTTTTGCCTGTTTAATGTGGGAACAACCGAAGTTTTTGTTCGCCGCCGCCGGCTTTTTTCGGCTACACTGGCAAAGATTGATTACGGTTCCAGCATTGATGATTGAGGTCGCCAATTTGACGAAGCGCTATGCGGGACGCACGGCGGTGGACGACATTTCGTTCACGGTCGCGCGCGGCGAGATCGTCGGCCTGCTCGGCCCGAACGGCGCGGGCAAGAGCACGACGATGCGCGTGTTGTCGGGCTTCATGCCGGCGACGAGTGGCACGGTGCGCGTGGCGGGCTTCGATGTGTTTCACGATTCGGACGAGGTGCGCCGGCGCATCGGCTATATGCCGGAAAATAATCCGCTCTATCCCGAAATGCGCGTGCGTGAATACTTGAAATTTCGCGCGCGGCTGAAAGGTCTCGGCTGGAAAAAATCGCGCGAGCGCGTGACGACGGTGATGGAACAATGTGGTTTGGCGGACGTTGGCCGCCGCGTCATCGGCCAGCTTTCCAAAGGCTACAAGCAGCGCGTCGGCCTCGCGGATGCGCTGGTGCATGAGCCGGAATTAATTATTTTAGACGAGCCGACGATTGGCCTTGATCCGCATCAAATCCGTTCCGTCCGCGCGCTGATAAAAAGCCTTGCGGGCAAACACACAGTTTTGATTTCGACGCACATTTTGCCGGAAGTGGAAATGATGTGCGGGCGCGTGCTGATCATGTTCGACGGGCGCGTGCTGGCGTCGGACACGCCGGAAAACTTGCAGCGGCGGATGGCGGGCGGCAGCCAGGTCATCGCGGAAATCGCCGCGCCGGAGGAGGCGTTGCGCGCGGTGTGGGAAAATTTGCCGGAGGTGGAGCGGTTTGATTTGACGCCGGGTGAAGGCGAATTTTTCCGCTGCGCGCTGACGCCGCGCGACGGCTGCGATTTGCGGCCGGTGGTTTTTGCGCTGGCGCGCGAGAACGGCTGGGCGTTGCGCGAGCTGACGCGCAGCCGGCATTCGCTGGAGGACATTTATGTGCAGGTGACGAAGCCAACGACGGAGGAGGCGGAATGAGAATCTTCTCGGCCTTGCTGCGGCGGGAACTTGGCACGTTTTTTTATGCGGTGACGGGCTACGTCATCATCGCGGCGGTGACGATGCTGACGGGCTTGAGCTTCATCGTGCTGCTGCAAAATCTCGGCAGCGACCCGTCGCCGATGCCGGTGACGGAAATGTTTTACCGCACTTATTTTTTCTGGCTGATCGTGCTGCTGGCCACGCCGGTGATCACGATGCGCCTGTTCGCGCTGGAAAAATCTTCGGGAACCTTTGAAACGCTGATGACGACGCCCGTCGGCGACGTGCAGGTCGTCGCGGCGAAATTTACGGCGGCGCTGTTTTTTTACATGGTCGCTTGGCTGCCGCTGCTGGCGTGCCTGTTCATCGTGCGGCATTTCACGCAGCAGGACGCGGCGCTGGACGCCAGCACGGTGGGCGGAATGTTTCTGGGAATCTTTCTGGTCGGCGGTCTGTTTCTCTCGCTGGGCTGTTTTGCGTCGTCGCTGACCCGGAGCCAGATGGCGGCGGCGATGATCAGTTTTGTGCTGGGCGTGAGCCTGTTCTCGCTGGGATTTCTGGCGCTGGCGCTGCCGGAGGATTCGGCGTGGCAGACGCAGGTGCTGTCGCTGTTCAACCTGTTCGACCAGATGCACGACTTTGCGCGCGGCGTGGTGGACACGCGCACGGTGATTTTTTACGTCAGCGCGACTTTTTTCTTTTTGTTCCTGACCTTGCGCGTGGTGGAAAGCCGCCGCTGGAAATAAAATGAGAAACATTCAACATTCAACATTCAACGCCGAACATTCAACGGCCGCCGGCGCACGAAGCGCTTCGGCGTTGGCTGTTGAAGGTTGGCTGTTGAATGTTTTCCCATTCCGCAACGCCTTTGCTGCCGGAGAAAAATGAGCAATCCCAACCCCAGTTTTTCGCGCGCGCGCCGGTGGAGAATCGGCCTGGACGTGGCGCTGCGCACGGCGCTGGTGCTGGCGGTGGCGGTGATGGTGAATTATCTCGGCACGAAATTTTACCGCCGGTTTTATTTGAGCGCGCAGACGCGGGTGCAACTGGCGCCGCGCACGCTGGCGGTGCTGCATTCGCTGACGAACCGCGTGGACGTGACGCTTTACTACGACACGCGGGACGAGAGGGATTTTTATCCGGACATCGTGGCGCTGCTGGATGAATACCGCGCGGCGAACCGGAACATTTTTGTGCACACGGTGGATTACGTCCGCGACGCGGGCGCGGCGGAAAAGGTGAAGGAGCAGTTTGGTTTGAACGATGCGAACGACAAGAACCTCGTGATTTTCAGCCTGGCGGCCGGCCGCTTCAAAGTATTTCCCGGCAAGGAACTCGTCTCGGTCAAGCTTCAACAGATGGCACCGGACGATCCGAATCAAAAGGAGCTGCAGTTCCTGCGCAAGCCCGTTGCTTTCAACGGCGAGATGGCGTTCACCTCGATGCTGCTGGCGCTGGAAAGTCCGCAGCCGCTCAAGGCGTATTTTTTGCAGGGCGACGGCGAGCCTTCGCTGGCCGACGCCGGTTCCTGGGGATATTCGACCTTTGGCGCGGTGGTCCAGCAAAATTATGTGAGCATCACCAATCTGGAATTATTCGGCAGCGCTCCCGTGCCGATGGATTGCAACCTGCTCATCATTGCAGGACCGACAGCGCCGCCCGCGCCGCCGTTGAGCGGGCCGGAACTGCAAAAAATTGACCAGTATCTTGCGCAAGGCGGGCGCTTGCTGGTCATGTTCAGCATTTTTTCCATTCATCAGCCCAATGGACTCGAATCCATTTTGCAAAAATGGGGCGTGAACGTGGTTGCTGATTATGTGAAAGACCCGCAGAACACCCAGGATGGGCAGGATGTGGTTGTCCGTAAATTCAGCCAGCATCCGGTGGTGAGTTCAATCGCGGACAATTCGGTGCAGATGATTCTGCCGCGCCCCATCGCAAGCATCAGCCCAGGAAACTCGTCTGCCAATGCGCCGCAGGTGGATGAGATTGCCTTTTCCGGCGACAGTTCCACGCTGGCGGAAAATGCCAGTGCGCCGCCGCGCAGTTATCCGCTGATCGCAGCCATTGAACAGAAACCTGTTGCCGGCGTTGCCAATCCGCGCGGCGATGCACGCATCATCGTGGCGGGCGATTCGCTCTTTCTTGGCAATCATTACATTGAAGGCGGTTCCAGCGGCGCCAACCGCGACTTCCTCAACTCCGCGTTGAACTGGCTGGTGGACCGCCCGCAGTTGGTGGCCGGCATTGGCCCGCGGCCCGTCACGGAATTTCGCCTGACGCTCACACAGAAACAACAGCAACAACTCCGCTGGCTGCTGCTCGGCGCGCTGCCCGGCGGCGTGCTCGTCCTCGGCTGGCTCGTCTGGCTCGTGCGCAGAAAATGAAATCCAAGACCACCGCCCTCTGGTTTGTGTTCGCCGCCGCGCTGGCCGCGTTCATCTGGCTTTACGAGACGAAATTGCAGCCCGCGCCGCCCGTCCGCACCACGCTGCTGGCCGGTTTGCGCGCCGCCGCCGTGACGGACATTCAAATTTTTCCGTCCGGCACGCGGGAAATCAGCGCCCTCCGCACGAACGGCATCTGGCAGTTGGAAAAACCGCTCAACTATCCCGCGCAGTCCGCCGCGATTGAAACGCTGCTCGCCTCGCTCGAACAACTTTCACCCGCGCTGCGCTTGAACGCCGCCGAAATGCAGGGCCGCAAAAACGCCGACGCGGAATTCGGTTTTGACAACCCGCAGTTCACGCTCGACCTTGACGCCGGCGATCAAAGCTGGCATTTGCAGGTCGGCAACATGACCGCGCCCGGCGACGGCGTCTACGTCCGCGTGGTCGGCCAGGCCGGGGCGTATGTGACGGATCCAGACTGGCTGCGGCAGCTTCCGCGCGAGGTGAACGCCTGGCGCGATTCCGCGCTCGTGGATTTGGCCGGTTCCGTTGACTGGCTGGTCATCACCAACGGCACACGATCCATCGAACTCCGGCGCGACGCGACGAATCATCTCTGGCGCATCACCAGTCCGCTCCAGGCGCGCGCCAACAATTTGCTCATCGCCACCGCGCTGGAGCAGTTGAGCTCCGCGAAAGTTTCGCAATTTGTCAACGATGCGCCGGCCGACCTGACGGCCTACGGTCTCCAGCCGGCGGCGCTTGACGTGTGGCTGGGGAGCGGGACAAATTATCTGGCCGCCGTCCATGCGGGAAAAGATTTGCCGGATCATCCGGGCCAGATCTATGCGCAGCGCGAAGGCTGGAACTCCGTCGTGACCGTGGCGAGCGACACGTTTGCGCCATGGCGCGGCGCGGTGAATGATTTCCGCGATCCGCGCCTGCTGGATTTTACCGCGCGAGTGGCGGAGATTGACGTGCGCGGCGAAAACGGTTTCACCCTGCTGGAAAACGGCGCCAACGGCTGGACTGTCGCCGGCGAAAAATTTCCGGCGGACGAGGACAGCGTGAAGGAATTCGTCGGGCTGCTGACCAATCTGCGCATTGCGGAATTTGTGAAAGACACCGCCACCGCCACGGATTTGCAGGGCTTCGGCATTTCCACCAACTCGCGCCAGATCACCTTGCGCTCAACGGCGGGCGACACCAACAGCGTCATCGCGCAGATCATTTTTGGCACGGCGGGCACCAACCAGATTTTTGTGAAGCGCGGTGACGAGGGTTTTGTTTATGCCCTTTCGCTGGCCGATTACAAGCAGTTGCCGGAATACGGCTGGGAATTCCGCGACCGCCGCATCTGGAATTTTTCCGAGACGAACGTCGCGGAAATCACGCTGCATCAGGGCGGCCAGACGCGGCAGATTCTCCGCACCGGCGCGAACTCGTGGTCGGTCGCGCTCGGTTCGCCGGGCATCAATCCGCTGGCCATCGAGGAAACGGTGCATCGCCTCGGCCAGCTTGCCGCCACCGGCTGGGCCGGGCGGAATTTTCCCGCGCCGGAAAAATTCGGCCTGAACACAAACAACCTTGATCTGACGGTGGAATTGAAAAACGGCGAAAAGCGCGCCGTGGACTTCGGCGGCGTCGTGCCGGGCACGCAAACCGTTTTCGCCGCCGTGACGCTGGACGGCGAGCGCTGGACTTTTGAATTTCCCGCTCCGCTCTGCGCGCTGGTCGCCGCGTATCTGACGATTCCCCAAAACGCCCCGTGATATGCCCGGCTTCTGGCGCAAATGCCGCACCACGCTCCGCTGGCTCCGCTACGCCGTCTGGCTCGTCGTGCTCGCGGCGCTGATTTCGCTCGCATGGTTCAATCTCGTCGGCCTGCCAAACTTTTTGAAGACGCGCTTCGTCGCCACACTTCATGAACGCGGATTGGAACTGGAATTTTCCCGGATGCGCCTCCGCTTCGTCCACGGCTTCGTGGCGGAAAACGTCCGCGTCGGCGGGGCAAAAAATTCCGCGCGCCCCGCGCTGACCGCCGGCGAAGTGCAATTGCGCCTGGATTATTCCGCGCTGTTTCACGGGCGGCTTCAGCTCGACGGCCTGGTGTTGCGCGACGGAAAATTCACGCTGCCGGTTTCGCCCACCAACACGCTCACGCTGTTCAATCTCCAGACGCAGTTGCATTTTCAAAACGACGACACCTGGACGCTCGACCATTTCAGCGCGAATTTCGCCAGCGCAAAAATTTCGCTCATCGGCCAGGTCGCGCACGCGCCGGAAGCGTTGAACTGGAAAACTTTCGCCGGTGAAAAAACCGGCGGACGCGGCGCGCTGTCCGGGCCGCTGCGGCAGTTTTCCGACGCGCTGGCAAAGATAAAATTTGCCGGCGAACCGCAGATCAGCGTCATGCTGAACGGCGACGCGCGCGACATCCGCTCGTTCACGCTGCAATTGAATGCGACCGCGCCCGGCGTGACGACGCCGTGGTTTTCCGCGCGGAACTTGGCGCTGGCCGCGAACCTCACCGCGCCCGCCGACGCGCCGACAAATTTTGACGCGGCCTGGGGTTTTTGGACGAACGCGCAGCCGTTCCGCCTGTCGTGGATTGCGCGGATGCAGGATTTGCAGTCGGAAAAAATCAACGCGGACGGCGCGGAAATGAGCGGCGTCTGGCGCGCGCCGGAACTGGCGGTCACAAATTTTTCCGCGCAGCTTGGCGGCGGCAGCCTGTCCGCCACGGCGCGGCTCAACGTGGCGACGCGCGAACTGGCCTTCACGAACGATTCCGGGATTGACCCGCGCGGGCTGGCGAAATTGCTGCCGGAAAAATGGCGCGGGAAACTCGCGGAAATTTCATGGACGCAGCCGCCGGTTTTGCGCGCGGACGGCGCGGTCACTTTGCCGCCGTGGACCAACAATGCGCCCGACTGGGGCGACGCCGTGGAAACCACCCTGCGGCTGCGCGGCGCGCTGGAATTCTCCAACGCGGTCATTCACGGCGCGACGGTGGACTTTGCACGGACGCATTTTTCCTGCGCGAACATGATCTGGACTGTGGCGGACCTGGAACTGGCGCAAGGCCGGACAAAATTGCAATTGAACGGCCAGGTGAGCGCGGCGACGGAAAATTTCGCCGGGCGGATCAGCGGCGCGGTGGACGTGGAAAGCGCGCGCCAGTTTTTGGCGGATGGACGCGGGCAGCGCGCCCTCGACATCTTCAAATTTTCAGAACCGCTGGCGCTGAACCTGGAGGCCGCCGGAAATTTGCAGAATCTTGGTTCGTTGACGGCGGCGGGAAATCTGGCGCTGACGAATTTTTCCGTGCGCGGCCAGTCCGCCGACAGCGTGACGGGAAATTTCACCTGCACGAACCGCGTGCTGGAATTTTTGCAGGTGCAGCTTTTCCGCGTGGGCGGCGCGCAGACGCTGGCCGCCGACGCGCTCGCGCTGGATTTCAACGCGCGGATGATTTTTTTCACGAACGGCTTCAGCACCGCCGAGCCGATGATGGTCTGCCGCGCCATCGGGCCGAAAACGGCGAGCGTGGTGGCGCCGTATGAATATCTTTCGCCGCCGACGGCACGGGTGAACGGCCGGCTGCCGCTGCGCGACATGAACGGCGGACACGATCTGGACGGCACGGACATGACGTTTGACATCATCCGGGGCGCGCCGTTTCGCTGGTCAAAACTCCAGACGACGAACATCACGGGGACGATCCACTGGCTGGGGCAACTGCTGGTTTTGACGAACGTCGCGGCGGCGTTTTACGGCGGCCAGGTTGAGGGTCATGCATTTTTCGATTTCCGCCCGGTCGGCTACGGCTGCGATTTCAACTTCGGCGCGGCGGTGACAAACGTGGACGTGCAACGGCTCGCGGAGGATTTGACGTCGTCAAAAACGAATGAACTGGAAGGCATTTTGAGCGGGCGGATGGCGGTGACGGACGCGAACTCAAAAACGTGGCGTTCGTGGAACGGCTACGGCGCGGCGCAATTGAAAAACGGGCTGCTGTGGAACATCCCGGTCTTCGGGTTCGTGTCGCCGGTGTTGAACGTCTTCACGCCGGGGCTGGGCAACAGCCGCGCGACGGAGGCGTCGGCGCACTTCGTGATGACCAACGGCGTCGTCCGCTCCGACTCGCTGGAAATTCACACGCTGACGATGCGGCTGCAATACACCGGCACGGTGGACCTGGAGCAGAACGTGGACGCGCGCGTGACGGCGCAGTTGATGCGCAACACGCCGGTGGTCGGCTCGGTGGTCAGTTGGGTGCTGACGCCGGTGAGCAAAATTTTTGAATGCCAGGTCAACGGCCGGATCAGCGACCCGAAGGTCACGCCGATTTATTTTCCGTTTGCAAAAGTCCTGCTGGTGCCGCTGCATCCGCTCCGCAGCTTCGAGGAACTGTTCCCGTCGGCGAACACCAACGCGCCGACAAAATAAATTCACCGGCCTTCGGACAAAATTTTCTGGCGGTCCGCCGCGTATTCCTCGCTCGTGATTTTGCCGGCCATGTAGCTGTTGAGCAGCACGTCGAGCTTGGTTTTTTGCGCCGGCGAAATGGGCGGCGCGGTTTGCGCGGCATTCAGCGCGGCCTTTTTTTGCAGGAGCGCGGCACGGGCTTTTGCCTGCGCGGCGGAATCCGCCGGCGTGCCTGAGCCTGTGTCCGTCAAGTTTTCCGGCCCGGAAATGCCGCCGGGGGCGGGCGCGGCGTTGTTGGTTTCGTCCGGCGGCATGAACATGTTGAAAAAGCCGTTGGTGTTGACGCCGTTCGTGAAGTTTTTCAATTCCTGTTTGCGCTCGGTCTCGATGAGCTTGTTCTCGTCCCGGTCGGATTCGGCGGCGGTTTCGGAAACGCCCGGCAGCCGCCGGGCTTCCTGGATGGTGTTGCGCGCGGCGAGTTCGGGCGTTTTCAAAACGGTGGGGCGCATCAGCACGATGAGTTCTTCGCGGTCTTTCGTGTCGCTGCGCTGGGTAAAGAGGTTGCCGATGATGGGGATGCTGGACAGAAACGGCACGCCGGATTTGGCGACGGATTTGTCAGTCTTGACGAAGCCGCCGAGCATGACGGTGTCGCGGTCGCGGACGGTGATCGTGGTGTTGAGCGTGCGCTTGATGGTGTTGGGCACGTTGCCGACGCCGGTGATGGCCGTGTAGCCGTCGAGATCGTCAATTTCCTGCTGGATTTGCATGCTGACCTCGCCGTCGGGATTGATGAACGGCGTCACGTCCAGCTCCACGCCGACGGACAACTGCGAGTAGGACGAGCCGCCGTAGCCGCCGATACCGCCATAGGAAGTGGAGGTGACGTAAGGCACGGTTTCGCCGACGAAAAATTGCGCCGGGATGGCCTGCGAAGTCTGGATGCGCGGACGCTGGATGATATTGGCGTGGCTGTCTGATTCCGCCGCATTCACCGCGACATCCCAGTTCGGGCCGATGTCGCCGAAATAACTCAAGCCGCCAGGCAATGAACTGGCAAAGCTGCTGCCGTTGGTGCCGCCGCTGGAACTCAACACGTTGCCGATGACGTTGTAGAGACCGGTGTTTGTATTTAGAATGCTTCCATAAACCGGCGACTGGAGAAACTGCATGAACGGGCTCCCGCCGCTGGAATTATTTATGCCGCCAGCGCCGATGACGTTGCCGTTCTGCGCCGGATTCTGCGCCGCCGACACGCCGAAGTTGAACGTGTGGCCCAAAGACACGTCCATGATGACCGCCTCGACCAGCACCTGCGCGAGCGGCACGTCGAGCTTGGCAATGATGTTCGTGATCATGTCCATGTCCGGTCGCGTGGCAAAGACCAGCAGCGAGCTGCTGCTTTCATCGGGAATAATTTTGGTCATGCCGAACAACTGAATTGGTTCCTGGCCGCCGCCGCCGCCGGACGACTGGCCCCTGCCGCCGAGCAGGTTGTTCAACCGTTGCGTGTAACTGGTGGCACTGGACGGCGTGCCGTTGGGAGTCGTCGCCGTGCTGCCGAACGGCCGCGCCGTGCTGCCGCCGCCGAACGGATTGGCGCCGCCGCTGCCGTTGACGCCGCCGTTGTTGACGCCGGAATTCATTCCGGCAATTCCGCCGCCGCGGTTGCCGGCCAGTCCGCTGATTTGTCCGCTGCTGGGCGCGCTGC
>Ga0209483_1000157_pt1 | contig 63947 bp, 48 predicted proteins | sample NGEPerA_FD_184508 | JGI IMG/M metagenome (GOLD analysis project Ga0209483, IMG submission 184508) | Arctic peat soil microbial communities from the Barrow Environmental Observatory site, Barrow, Alaska, USA - NGEE PermafrostL2-A... | ecosystem: Environmental > Terrestrial > Soil > Wetlands >... | reverse complement strand
CTACCGAGCCTCCAGCGTCAAAACGCGATCCCTTCATCGTGCATCGCGCTGACGGAAAACCCACCATCATCGCCGGCTACCCCTGGTTCACCGACTGGGGCCGCGACACGATGATCAGCCTGCCAGGATTGCTCATCGCACCCCGGCGCCTGGATGAAGCCCGCCAGATTATCGACGGCTTTCTCCAGTTCAGAAGCCAGGGAATTATCCCCAATCGCTTCCCCGATACCGGCGAAACGCCCGAATACAATACTGCCGACGCGACCCTGTGGATGTTCCAAGCCGTCCGGGCATGGCTCAAGGCCGGCGGAGACCCCGCCTTTCTTCGCGATGTGTTCTATCCGGCCGCGAAGGAGATCGTCGACTGGCACCGGCGCGGCACCTGGTACAACATCGCCGTCGATCCCGGTGACGATCTATTGGTTGCGGGTTCGCAAAACACGCAACTAACATGGATGGACACTAAGTTCACACCGCGGAATGGGAAACCAGTCGAGATCAACGCCCTCTGGCACGCGGCGCTCTCGCTCATGGCCGAATGGGCGCAAACACTGCGCGACCCCGCCGAAGCCGAATACCGCGCCGCAGCGACTCAGGTCCGCGACAGTTTCCGGGCCAACTTCTGGAATGCACAACGCGCGTGCCTATACGACGTGCTGACTCCCCAAGGCCCACTCGCCCAGCTTCGCCCGAATCAGATCTTCGCCGTCAGCCTGCCCTTCGGACTCCTGGAAGCTGGCCAGCAGCAGGCCGTGGTCCGGATGGTCGAGCGCGAGCTGCTGACCCCCGTCGGCCTTCGCACACTGGAGCGTTCCGATCCCGATTACAAACCGCACTACCAGGGCTCGCCAGCCGAGCGCGATGCAGCTTATCATCAAGGCACGGTCTGGCCTTGGTTGTTAGGACCGTTCATCGATGCGTATCTTTCGGCCTTCGGAAGAAGTGTGGCCAATCTGGCCTATTGCCGGAATTTGATCGTGAAACTGGAGGCCGAGGCGGCCCGCAGCGGCTGCGTCGGGTCCATTGCTGAAATCTACGACGCTGAAATCTACCATGCGGAAGAACCTCGCGATCCACGTGGTTGTCCGGCGCAGGCCTGGAGTGTGGCGGAAGTCGCGCGGGTAAAAGCCGATTACGGTTGGGATTCCTGATCCCCGCAATCGAGGCATTCGCTGGCCCAAGGTGTCCCTGTCAGCAGATCCGCCTCAATGCGCCCGCCGCAGAAAATACACCTTCCGTAAGTGCCCCGGTCGATCCGGGTGAGGGCATTGGAGATGTTCTCGAAATGGTCAAACTCGCGGCCATCGACCTCAAAGAATTGGACGTTTACGTTCCCTTCCAGAGTGCCTTTCAATGGCACGGCGAGTGTTCCCAGCTCTTTTCTCAGCGAGAGCGTCGCCACTGCCTTCGACAGGTGTACCAAAAGCCGTTTTCGAGGTGGATTAGCACTGCGGAGTGACACGAAATTAGTATGTTCAACTTCCTGTGCGGATAGCTACTAGGTTCAACCCTAGGGGGCCGCGATTCCGTGGTCGATGGCGTAGCGCGTCAATCCGGCGGGCGTGTGGATACCCAGCTCGCTCATGATGCGCGTCTTATGAAACTCCACGGTTTTGACGGAAATTTTAAGGAGCTGCGCAATTTCCTTGTTCTGGTAGCCCTCCGCCACCAGCCGCAGAATTTCCAGTTGCCGCAAGGTGAGCCGCTTGGGATCTTTGGAAGCCAAGGTCGCGGGCCCGACCAGGGGAGTCACATAGGTGCGTCCCTCCAGCACCTGGTCGATCGCGGTCAGCAGTTCCGCCGCCGCGGCGCGCTTCGAAACGTATCCTTTTGCGCCTATTCGGAATGCCTCGCTGACGTACACCTGGTCCAAATGCACCGACAGCACGATGAATCTGGCGGAGGGAATCGTTTTGCGGATGACGTTCGCCGCGGCCAAGCCGTTCATTCCGGGCATGGAGATGTCCACCACGATGATGTCCGGCTGAAGGTGCTGCGCCGCCGTGATCAAGGCCGGGCCGTCGGCCACGGTTCCCACCACGTCATACTTGTTTTCAAGAAAGCGGCGAACCCCTTCGAGAAAGAGAGGATGGTCATCCGCCAGCAGAATTCTAGGACGGCGCGTCACTTGACCTCAATCTTACGCCTTCCTTGCTGCGGGATGGGTAAGCGTATCTCGATCCGGACGCCTTGGCCGGGCGTCGATTTCATCTTGAAGGTGCCTCCGGCCTCGCGAACCCGTTCCTCCATGCTGATCAACCCCAGCCCGCGCTTCTTGGGCCGGGACGGGTCGAACCCGCGGCCGGAATCCTTGATGCTGAGCAGGATCGCGCCGGTTTTTCCCGCGACGGAAACCGCCGCCCGGCGGGCTCCGGAATGCTTGGCAACGTTGCGCAGCGCTTCCTGGACCACGCGGTAAACCGTCAACCCCAGGTGAGGGGGAATGGTGCGGGGCAGGTTCCGCTCCGTGCAGCGCACGGCAACATTACTTTGTCTGCTGAAATCCGCGCAATAGGCTTTCAGCGCCACCGACAACCCCAGGTGATCGAGAGAGGAAGGATGCAGCCGGTAAGCGGTCTGCTCGACGTCGCGCAGGATCCCGCGTATGCGGTGTGAGAGCCGGGTCAGCTCGCTACGCAGTTCGCCCGCGCCGTCCGGCTTCTTGCGCAGCACGCTTTCGGCCTCCAGGTTGAGCGCCGCCAGTTTCTGGCTGATGTCGTCATGCAATTCGCGGGCAACTCGTGCCCGTTCCTCTTCCTGCGCCGCGAGCAGGCCGGCGGCCAGCCCTTGCAGTTGTGCCTGGCTTTGCCGCAGCGCCGTTTCGCTGGCTTGCAACGCGATCTCCATTTCGCGGCGCTCCGTGACATCCGTTCCGATGCGGACCAGGTGGCGCGGGTGCCCGGTGGATTGAGGCATGGCTGCAGTGGTCCAGGAGATCAATCGCCGGTTTCCGTTCTTAGCGACCCATTGACTTTCATGCTGGATCGGAGCGCTGCCGCCCACCAGCCGCCGATACACGGCTCGCGCGCGCTCGGCTTCTCCTTCTTCCTGTGGGACCAGCGGAGTGTCCCAGATGATTTTGCCCGCCATTTCGTTCAGCTTGTATCCACTGACGATCTGACAGGCGTGGTTGAAGGCGGCCACCCTGCCGGTTGCGTCAGTCACCAGGACCAGCGCTCCGGAGGATTCCATGACCGCTTTGGAGAAACTGTTCTGCTCCCGCAGCGCTTCCTGCATAGTTTTGAGGTCGTGAATGTCGACGAAAATCATCAGTACGCCGTCGATCCGGTTGTCCGCGGTTCGGTACGGCCGCAGCCGCAGCGAGTACCACCGGCCTTCGCGATCCTGAACCTCCAATTCCTTCTGGCTTACTTTCTCCATCACCTCCGCGATTAAACCATCTGCGTCGGGGATCTTGATGTTCGGCCGGATGTTACCGATGAGCCGGCCGATGTCGGTCGGGATCAGGTTCAAAAGCTTTTCGGCCGGTCCGGTAAACCTTCGGATCCGGCGGTCCTTGCCCAGCATGACAATCGGGATGTTGAGACCGCTCAGGAGGTTGGCCCAGTCGTCGCTGAGCTGGCTGAGTTCCTGGTTGCGATTCTGAAGCTGTTCATTGATCGTCACCAGCTCTTCGTTGCTGGATTGCAGCTCTTCCTGCGCGGTCTCCAGCTCTTCGTTGGTGCTCTGCAACTCCTCGTTACTCGAAAGCACTTCCTCGTTCGCGGATTTCAGCTCTTCGTTGGTCGCCTCATGTTCCTCGATGATGGTTTGCAGATGCCCCTTGGTGGTCTGCAATTCCCGCTGGAGCCGGGCCGCTTCCAACCCGCCGTCGCGGGAAGCTTTCGCCTTGGACCCCGGCGACGCCGATTCTTCTGAATCCGGGACCCGGCTTTCCTGAAACAGCACCAGGAAGAAGCGCTCCTCCGCCTGTCCCTTGAAGGGAACCACTTCCAGCGTTACTTCGTTCAAGCGGCCGTTGCGCTTGATGAGGATGCCTTCTTTGCGGATGGGACTGTCCTGCCTCCCGGCCCGATGGATGGCGGTTCGCAACTCCACGGCAAACTCCGGCCGGACCATGCGGAGCAGGCTGAGGCTGGCCTGGCCCGGGGAAGGCGCTAGATACGGCGCGACATTTCCTCGAAAGTGCAGGATCTGGAGATCGCTGCTCGCCACCAGGCCCGCGGGCACGTAGTGGTTCATGACGATGCGGTCGGCTTCCTTCTGAGGATCGAACCGCGCCGGCATATCCGGCGTCGCGGACGTCTCCACCGGAGCGTGCTTGGGATGCGCCGCGGACAAATCCAGCGCCGGGCGACTGCTGGAAGACTTCTTCGAATAGATTTTGTGTTTGCGTCCCACGGGTGTAAACAACTCCGAAAAACCGCTGATGGATTCGGACTTTCCCAGCATCAGGAATCCGTGCGGCTTCAGTGCGTAGTGCAGCACCGCCATAACCTTCTTCTGGAGCACCGGCTCCATGTAGATCAGTACATTCCGGCAGGTCAAAAGATCCAGGCGCGAGTACGGCGGATCCTTGGTCACATCCTGACGCGCGAAAACACACAGTTCACGGACCGATTTGATGATCTGATAGCCGCCGTCGCCGCGAACGAAAAATTGGCGGAGGCGCGCCGCCGAGATGGCCGATATAGCGCTTTCCGAATAGATTCCCGCCCGGGCTTGTTCGAGGACTGCCTCGCTGACGTCGGTTCCGAAGATTTGAATCGGCACGGAACTTTTGTGTTGCTGCAGATACTCCAGTACCGTGAGGGCGATCGAGTACACCTCCTCGCCCGTGGAGCAGCCCGCCACCCAAACGCGCAGGGGTTCGCCGGGCGCCTTGTTGCGAAAGATCCTGGGCAAGACGGTGTCCTTCAGCGCGCGGAAGGCATCCGGCTCGCGAAAGAAGCTGGTGACGTGGATAAGGAGGTCCTCGCATAGGGCCGTGATCTCAGTGCGATTCTCGTGAAGGTACTTCAGATACTGGCGGAGACTCGAACTTCTGTGCAACACCATGCGGCGGGCGATCCGCCGGTTGATGGTGGAGCGCTTGTAGTTGGTGAAGTCCACGGCGGTGGCATGGCGCAGGAGCGCGAAAATCTTGAGCAGGTCTTCGCCATGCAGGGCTGGGTGGCTCCCCGCCGCCGAGTGATCCGGCCGGCCCAGATAGGGATGCAGGCTGATGCGCTTGAGCTCCCTGGCAATGCCTTCCGGCGGCAGGACGAAGTCCACGCATCCGGCGGCGATGGCGCTGCGCGGCATGCCATCGTACTTCGCCGACTGCGAGTCCTGAGCGAAGGTGATTCCTCCGGCCGCTTTTATCGCGGCCAGCCCCACTGTTCCGTCCGAGGCGACCCCGGAAAGGATGACTCCAATCGCCCTGCCGCCCTCGTTTTCAGCCAGGGAGTGAAAAAAGGCGTCGACCGGCAGGTGCTTGGGATCTTGTCTTCTGCGCGCCAGCAGATGGAGATCCCCGTTGCGGATGCCCAGGGCCTTGTTGGGCGGGATTACATAGACATGATCCGGCTCGACGGTTACGCCTTCGACGACCTCCGTAACCGGCATACGAGTCGCATGGGAGAGCAATCTGGTGAGCAGGCTCTCGTGCTCGGGGTCCAGATGTTGGACCAGCACAAAGGCCATGCCGGTCTTCGCGGGCAGCGCCTGCAACAGGCCCCGGAAGGCTTCCAATCCTCCGGCCGATGCTCCCACTCCCACGATGGGAAAGGTTCGCGCGGGCGCGGCTACCGTCTTTTTTCGCGGCATGTACGCTATCCAGTCAACGTTAACAGATTTAGATGCGGTGGAAGCTCTTGAGAATGTCGCGCGTCGAGTAGCGCAGCGCGATGGGGCGCCCGTGCGGGCAGCTCATGGGACAGGAAGTTGCCGCCAAGGCTCGCAGCAGCCAGTCGATTTTGGCCGGCTCCAGGCGCATGTTGATCTTGATGGCGGCGCGGCAGGCGATCGACGCCGCCATCGACCGGCGAACGTCGTCGAGCGAAGCACGGCGCAGCTCGCGCTCGGCAATCTCCAGAATTTCGAACAGCACTTTTTCGATCTCGGCCGAGGGCACGCCGGCCGGCGCCGATTTCACCGCGACCGTGCGGTTGCCGAACGGCTCGGTCTCGAATCCCAGGGCGTCCAGCTCCTCGGCGATGCGCGCGTATTCGATCTGCTGCGCGGCGCTCAGGCCGATCACCAGCGGCACCAGCAGCCGCTGGCTCTCGGTAGCGCCGTTGGCGCGCTGCGCTAACACTTGTTCGAACAGGATCCGTTCATGGGCCACGTGCTGGTCGATGATCCATAGCCCGTCGCGTCCGGCGGCGATGATGAAGCTGTCGTGGATCTGCCCCAGAGGCCGCAGGTCGGTGAGCGCGTCCAGGCTCTCGAGATCGAGCGGCTGGGCGTCGGGGAACAAAGGTCCATGGGTGTCCGGTACCGTGAGCTTCGGGCTTTGCGAAGCCGGCTCAAAGTCGAATCGTGGCTCGGGCGAAGGCGGCCGGCGAAGAACGAATTCCGGAAGAGTCCCCGGATCGGTGGCCGCCGCTGCCGCTGCGCTGACGGAAGGGAAGTTCATGCTCTCGATCCTCTGGCTGAACTCGGAATACGGCAGCCCGGCTCCCGGCTGCGGAGGCGTGGGCGCGGGAATATTCGACGCCGGCCGCTGGGCCATCAGGATTTCGCGAACCGTATCGCGGACGAAATCATGCACCACCGATCCGTGCCGGAACCGCACTTCCGTCTTGGAAGGATGTACGTTCACATCCACCTCTTCGGCATCGCAATCCAGAAACAACAGCGCGAAGGGATAACACGCCGGCGGCATCAGGTTGTGATACGCGGCCGAGATCGCGTGCAGCAGCAGGCGGTCGCGGATCAGGCGGCCGTTCACGAAAAGATAAATGGAGTTGCGATTGTATTTCTGCACCTGCGGACCGCTGACGAATCCCCGCAGCCGGAATCGCCGAGTGAGGCGCGGCTCGCCAGGCGGCGCTTCTTCCTCAGGCGGCATATTCAGGTCGCGGTTGCGATCGCCCAGATCCACCAGGTCGTCCAAAATCTGGCTGCCGAATACTTGAAACACGCGCTCGCGCAGCGTCGCCACGGGGGTGACGCTCAACAGCTCGGCATGGTTATGCCGCAGCACGAACGTTTTGCCGGGATGCGCGAGGCTATAGTGCGTGACCAGCGAAGCGATGTGGGCGATTTCAGTCTGCTCCGACCGCAGGAACTTCTTGCGCGCCGGAACGTTGAAGAACAGATCGCGAATCGTAATGGTGGTGCCGGCGCCCAGAGCCGCTTCGTCGCACCGCAGCAGTTTCCCGCCGGCGAATTCGACCGCGGTTCCGGATTGCTCGTCCGGTGAGCGGGTTTCGAGCAGCAGCCGCGATACCGACGCGATCGAGGGCAGCGCCTCGCCGCGGAACCCCAGCGTGGCGATCGAAAGCAGATCCTTCACATCGGCCAGCTTGCTGGTGGCGTGGCGCTCAAAGGCCAGCAGGGCGTCGTCGCGGAGCATGCCGGAGCCGTCGTCGGCCAGCCGGATCAGCCTCCGCCCGCCGGCTTCGACCTCAATGCGAAATTCATTCGCCCCCGCGTCCAGCGAGTTCTCGAGCAGCTCCTTGACCACGCTGGCCGGCCGCTCCACGACCTCTCCCGCCGCGATTTTGTTCGCGACGGTGTCGGAAAGAATGCGGATGCGGCCCATAGGGGCATTATGGCACCGGCCTTGACGTTCACTGTCGGGGGGGTGTAAACTTCGTCCTGTTGCCGCAGTTAGGGGTTGCAGTCCTGTGGTTAAAAGGGGGCGTATGCGTTCACTATCAGTCTTTGTGTGTTTTCTCATCGTGTCCATGGCGGCGTTCGCGCAGAGCGACCGCGGAACCATCACCGGCACGGTTTCCGATCCGGCCGGAGCTGTGGTCGCCAGTGCGCCGATCCAAGCCAAGAACTTGGGAACCGGTGTCGAGTACTCCGGCGCCACGTCGGCCACCGGCAACTACACACTCCTGCAGTTGCCTCCCGGGACCTACCAGCTCAACGTCACGGTTCCAGGATTCAAGAAATACTCGCGCTCCGGTCTGACGGTCGAAGTGGCGCAAACCCTGCGCGTCGATATCAGCCTCGAAGTTGGCGCGGCCACCGAGTCCGTCACCGTAACGGAATCCGCTTCGCTCCTGAGGACGGAAAGCGGCGAGCTGAGCCATAACGTCGACGTCAAGCGCCTGGACGACCTTCCGATTCTCGGCATCGGCGGCACGCTCTCCGGAAGCGCCGGCATTCGGAACCCGATGGCCATGATCACGGTGATTCCCGGCTCGACGTTCGTGCCCAACGCGCTGGTGCGGATTAACGGCACGCCCGCCAATTCGCAATCCTTCCGAATCGAGGGCCAGGATGCCTCGAATACCGGCACTCCGGGCGTTCCGGCGCAGACCCAGCCCAGCGTGGACGCCATCCAGGAAACCGCGATTCAAACCAGCAACTACGCCGCGGAATATGGCCAGGTCGGCGGGGGCATGTTCAATGTCACCATGCGGTCGGGCACGAACCAGTTCCACGGCAGCGCCTACGACTATTTTGTGAACGAAGTCTTTAACGCCGGCAATCCGTTCGTCACGGGCAGTCCGCTGGGCAATCCACGGGCGCGGGCGCGCCGCAACGATTACGGATTTACTCTCGGCGGTCCTGTGGACATTCCCAAGGTCTATAACGGCCGCGACAAGACCTTCTTCTTCTTCAACTGGGAACAGTTTCGCGAGGCGACCAAGATCAATAACCAGCTGCAAACCATTCCCATCGCCGCCTATCGAACCGGCAACTTCAGCTCGGCAATCCTTCCGAACGCCAGGGTGGTCGGTACCGATCCCCTTGGGAACCAGATGCTCGAAGGGATGATCTACGATCCCACCACGAACGCGACCGCCGCCAACGGCCAGGTATACCGGACCCAGTTCCCGGGCAACATCATTCCCCTGACGCGCTTCGATCCGGTGGCGGCCAAAATCCAGGCGCTGTTCCCGCAGACCAGCGGTCCCAGCCCGAATGCGTTCACCAACAACTACCTGAACCCTTACGACAGCAACAGAATCACGGGAATCCCCTCGGTCAAGATCGATCAGACCGTCGGCAGCAAAGGAAGATTGTCGTTCTTCTGGCAACGCACCAAGACCGCCAACCCCAATGGCAATACGATTTTTGGCGGCTCCGACGGCTTGCCGGACCCGCTGACGACAGCGCTTGGCACGTTCGACACGGCGCCTCTCTATCGCCTCAACTATGACTACAGCCTTTCATCGACGATACTGCTGCATTTCGGCGCCGGGTACCGGGGCAATTACTTCCTGGTTCCCTCGGTCACCACGACGGGCCAAATCACCAACTACAACGCTCTCACGCAGCTCGGTTTGAAAGGCGGACTCGAGTATAAGTGGTTCCCCGCCATATCCGGTCTTTCGTCGCCTACCGTGGATCCCAGCGCGGGCGGCATGAAAACCATTGGCTCGGAGTCGGGCTCGAATCAGATCACCCAGAGTCCCTCTTTCAACACCAACATGAACTGGGTCAAGGGCAACCATACGTACAAGTTCGGCGCGGAATTCCTCACGCAGGGATATCCGCCGCAGATCGACGGGAATACGCTCGGCACGTACTCGTTCGCACCGAACGAAACAGGCCAGCCTTTCCAGATCACCAACCCGGGGGGCACGAACGTAGGATTTGGCTACGCCAGCTTCCTATTGGGCTTGGCCGACGGAGCCGCCATCAACCGTCCGACCAACCCTCGGATGGGCAAGAAGCAGCTCGGACTGTATGCCCAGGACTCGTGGAAGATTACGCGCAAGCTCACGCTCGATTACGGCCTGCGCTACGATTACTCGACCTATCTGCAGGAACAGTATGGGCGCGCTCCGGAGTTCTCCGCCACCACGCCGAATCCGAATGCGGGTGGCATTCTGGGGGCAGCCATTTACGAGGGCAGCGGTCCAGGTCATTGTAATTGCAGCATCGCCCATAATTATCCTTTTGCATTTGGGCCGCGGCTGGGTGTCGCCTATCAAATCGACTCCAAAACCGTGTTGCGGGCCGGCTTCGGAATCGTCTATGGCGGTACGGCCGTGAACAACAACGCCGCCGGAGTTTTGGCCGGGTCCTCCGCGAGCCTCGTCCAGACGAGCTTCGGTGTTCCCGTCACGACCCTGGCGGATGGTTTCCCGACTTCCGGCTACCCACCGATTTGGCCGAATTTCAATCCGGGCCAGTTTCCCACCACGGCTCCTGCTCCCGGTCCGGGGCCGGTCCTTATGGATCAGAACTCCGGCCGGCCAGCCAGACAGTACCAGTGGAGCATCGGGCTTCAGCGGGAAATCTCTAAGGATCTGGTGGTGGAAGCCAGCTACGTCGGGAACCGCGGCGTCTGGTGGCAGGCTCCCGGATTGCTCAACCTCGACGCCATTACTCCAGCTTTGCTGCAAACATACCACCTCGATCCCACAAATACTGCGGACGAAGCCCTGCTCACATCCAAGCTGAATTCAGCAACGGCGGCGCAGCGCGGATTCGCCACGCCTCCGTACCCAGGTTTCCCCACCACGCTGACGGTGGCGCAAGCCCTGCGGCCGTTTCCACAGTTCGCCGGTGTGGCCAGCCCGTTTAACCCTAACCCCGTTGCGATTCCAGTCTATTGGGATCCGCTGGGCAAAAGCTGGTACGATTCCCTTCAGGTCAAGGCGACCAAACGCGTTTCCCATGGTCTGAGCTTCCTGGGCACGTTTGTATGGTCCAAGGCGGAAACCGTGGGCTCCGAAATCGGCGAGCCTAATCCGGGCAGCACCGGCGGTGCCGTATTCAACGATGTGTTCAACCGGAACACCAACAAGTACATCTCGATTTACGATCAGCCCTTTGTTTTCCAACTCTCGGCAACCTATACGACGCCCAAGATCAATGGGAACAAGATCCTGTCGTGGATCGCCAAGGATTGGAATTACTCCGCCGCTTTGCAGTATGCGAGCGGCTTCCCGATCCAGGTGCCGCTAGCCAACAGTAACCTGAACAGCTATCTATTCCAGGGCCAGAGCTTCGCGAACCGCGTCCCGGGCCAGCCGCTCTATACGGTGGACCTCAACTGCCACTGCTACGATCCCAACAAGACGTTTGCCTTGAATCCGAAGGCTTGGGCGGATCCCGCGCCGGGCCAGTTCGGATCCTCGGCCGCCTACTACAGCGACTACCGGACGCAGCGCCGGCCCCATGAAAACATGAATTTCGGCCGCACGTTCAAAATCAAGGAACGCATGGAATTCAATCTTCGGATGGAATTCACCAACGTGTTCAATCGCTCGTACTGGGGCGATCCCTCGAATACCAACGCGAACCTGGCACAGGTGTACTTCGCCGGCGGCGCTACCAGGGGCAATACATCCAGCGGCTTCGGAAGAATGCTTACGACCGGCGCAACCCAGTTCAATAACGCCGCGAACATCCTGCCGCGGCAGGGCGTGCTCGTCGGGCGGTTTAGCTTCTAATTTTTAACGCGTAAAACGGAACGCGGCGCGATCGGTTTCTGGTTGGGTGAGCCGGTGCGCGCCGCGTCCTTTGCGCTTCAAACGCAAGCCTCGGCAAAACGGAAAAAGGGCAGGCGATCCAAAAAAGATCGCCTGCCCTTCTCTTTTTCGATGCGACGGCGGATCAGCCGCTCATCGCCGACAGGAACGTGGCGTTGCTCGCGGTCTTCGACAGCTTATCGATTAACAGCTCCATGCTCTCCACCGGCGATAGCGGGTTGAGCACTTTACGCAGCACCCACACGCGATTCAACTCCTCGCGCGGCAGCAGCAACTCTTCCTTGCGGGTGCCCGACTTGCTGATATCGATAGCCGGGAACACGCGCTTGTCCATGAGCTTCCGGTCCAGATGGATTTCCATGTTGCCGGTGCCCTTGAACTCTTCGAAAATCACGTCGTCCATGCGGCTGCCCGTATCGACCAGGGCCGAAGCGACGATGGTCAGCGATCCGCCTTCTTCGATGTTGCGCGCAGCCCCGAAGAAGCGCTTGGGGCGCTGCAGGGCGTTCGAATCGACGCCGCCCGAGAGCACTTTGCCCGACGGCGGAACCACGGTGTTGTAGGCTCGTGCGAGACGGGTGATGGAATCGAGCAGGATCACCACGTCTTTCTTGTGCTCGATCAGGCGCTTGGCCTTCTCGATCACCATTTCGGCGACCTGCACGTGCCGCGACGCCGGTTCGTCGAAGGTGGAGCTGATCACCTCGCCCTTGACCGAGCGCTGCATGTCGGTGACTTCTTCCGGCCGCTCATCGATCAGCAGCACGATCAGCGTCACTTCCGGATGATTGGCGGTGATGGAGTTGGCGATGGATTGCAGCAGCATGGTCTTGCCGGTGCGCGGCGCCGCCACAATCAGTCCGCGCTGGCCCTTGCCGATAGGAGTCAGCAGGTCCATCACGCGTCCCGAATAATTGTCCTTGGTGGTCTCCATCTTCAGCCGCGACTGCGGATACAGAGGCGTGAGGTTGTCGAAGAAGATCTTGTTGCGCGCTTCCTCGGGCGGCTCGAAATTGATCGCGTCGACTTTGATCAGCGCGAAGTACCGCTCGCCTTCCTTGGGCGGGCGGATCTGGCCGCTGACCGTGTCACCGGTGCGGAGGTCGAAGCGCCGGATCTGCGAGGGCGAGACGTACACGTCGTCGGGGCCGGGCAGATAGTTGTACTCGGGCGCGCGCAGGAATCCGAATCCGTCGGGCAGGCATTCGAGCACGCCCTCGGAGAAGATCAGCCCGCTCTTCTCAGCCTGCACCTGCAGGATCTTGAAGATTAATTCCTGCTTGCGCAGTCCCGCGAATCCTTGGACGCCCAGATCCTGAGCTTTCTCATTGAGCTTCTGGATGCTCATGTCCTTGAGCTCCACCAGGTCGAGCGCGTTGCCGTTCTTGCCCAGGTTGCCTTGGGCCCGGCGCCGGTTGTCGAACATCCGCCCGCTAGGCTGCGGAGGAGCTCCGGCCTCTTTTGTTTCAGCGGGGGGCGCTTCCACGGCAATTGCCGCGGGCGCGACGTCGGGCGCCTTGGCTTCCGCCGGCGGTGCTGCTTCGGCCGCCGGGGCCGGCTTGGATTCAACTACGGCGGGCTTGGATTCGGCCGCGGCGGGCTTGGATTCGGCGGATGCCTTATCGGCTGCCTTGGCTCGGCCTCGTCCGCCCTCGGGCTTGCCTTCCGGCTTGGCGGTTTCCTGCGGAGCCGGATCGGGGGTTTGAGCAGGTGTTACTGCGTCATCTTTGTTTTCGAAATCGCTTGCCAAATTTCCCTCACTCCCCGGCCGGTGACGGCCGAGCATTCGAGCAATTCTCCGGAGTAGTGGTTCCGGAGGGCGCTCAGGCTTTGATGCCTTTCTTTCTGCGTCTTGAGCTTGTCAACTTTAGTAGCAACTACCAAGAAAGGGCGATTGTGGAACTCGAGCCAGTCCCGCAATTCGACGTCCTTCTCCATCCATCCGCGCCTGGCATCCAGCAGAATCACCGTCAGCTTCAGCGCGCTTCGTCCGAGCATGTACTGCTCGATCAGTTCTTTCCACTGCTTCCGGACTTCCTGGGGGACTTTTGCGAATCCATATCCTGGCAGATCGACAAACCGAAAACCGTCGTCAACCTGGTAGAAGTTGATCAACTGCGTTCGGCCGGGCCAGGAACTGGTTTTTGCCAGTCCGTCGGCCCCCACCAGCGCATTCAGCAGGCTGGATTTGCCGACATTGCTGCGGCCTAGAAAAGCGATTTCCGGGTCCGTCTCCGGCGGAAACTGCTCCGGTCTGGCTGCACTTATTATAAACCGGGCGGCCATATCGATTCATTGGCCCCTAGTGGCTAGCCCCCGGCCCCTGCTAGTGCGTTACCTTGTCTTCTCTGGACCGCTCCACGATCTCGGCCGCGGTCAACAGTCCCGCCATCGGCGCCATCTCGATTTCCTTTTCGAGCGCCAGCTTCAGCACCTCATCCATCGAAGATACGAAGTGCATCTTCATTTCCTTGCGGATGATGTCCGGAAGGTCCGGCAGATCCCTTTCGTTGTCCGCCGGCAGCACGACTTCGCGGATGCCGTGGCGATGGGCCGCCAGCAATTTCTCTTTCAGGCCGCCAATGGGCAGCACGCGCCCGCGAACCGTGATTTCGCCGGTCATGGCGATATCGGCGCGCACCGGAATGCTGGTCAGCGCGCTGGTAATACTGGTCGCGATCGTGATTCCGGCCGAAGGGCCGTCTTTGGGAATCGCGCCCTCGGGAACATGCAAGTGAATATCGATATGCCGGTAGAAATCGCGCGGCAGCCCGAAGTGATGGGCGCGGGAGCGCACGTAGCTCATCGCCGCCTGGGCCGATTCCTGCATCACGTCGCCCAGCTTGCCGGTAGTCGTCAGTTTTCCGCGGCCTTCCATGATCGCGGCTTCCGTTCCGAGAATGGATCCGCCCACCTCGGTCCAGGCCAGCCCCAGGGTTGCGCCGATTTCGTTCTTTGTCTCGGCTTCCTGCTCGCGAAACTTCTGTGGACCAAGCAGTTCGTTCACCTTCGCGGCAGTGACTACGGTCTTGGGATGTTCCTTCTTCTTGGGGTCGGCCTGCGCATTCACGACCGAGCGGGCCACCTTGCGGCAGACGTTGCCGATTTCGCGTTCCAGGTTGCGGACGCCGGCTTCACGCGTGTAATGCTGGACCAGTTCCTCAATGCCTTCGTGGGGGAACTCGATCCGGTCATCGCTCGCCAGACCGGTTTCCTTGCGCTGTTTCGGAACCAGGAAGCGCTTGGCGATTTCGATCTTCTCGATCTCGGTATAGCCGGAGAGCCGGATCACTTCCATGCGATCCTGCAGCGCCGGCGGGATGGTGTGCATCACGTTGGCCGTGGCGATGAAGAATACCTGGCTCAGGTCGTACTCCACGTCCAGGTAATGATCCATGAACATGTAGTTCTGCTCGGGATCGAGCACTTCGAGCAGCGCCGCCGACGGGTCGCCGCGGAAATCGGTCGACATCTTGTCGATTTCGTCCAGCATGAACACCGGGTTGCGGACCCCGGCTTTTTTCATCATCTGGAGAATTTGTCCGGGCAGGGCGCCGATATAGGTGCGCCGGTGGCCGCGGATCTCGGCTTCGTCGCGCACGCCGCCGAGCGACAGGCGCACGAACTTGCGTCCCGTGGCTTTCGCGATCGACATTCCCAGGGACGTCTTTCCGACGCCGGGAGCCCCGACAAAGCACAGGATGGATCCCTTGGGATCTTTGACCAGGCGCCGAACCGCCAGGAATTCAAGAATGCGTTCTTTGATTTTCTCGAGGCCGTAGTGATCGCCTTCGAGCACGGACTGCGCGAAAGGCAGATCGCGGATTTCCTTGGATTTTTTCTTCCATGGCACCGCTAGCAGCCAATCGAGGTAATTGCGCGAAACCGTGGACTCAGCCGACATGGGCGGCATCTGCTCCAGCCGCTTCAGCTCGGCCATGGCCTTTTCCAAGGCGTCCTTGGTCATGCCGGCGGCTTCGATCTTCTTCTTCAGCTCGTCGAATTCGCTCTTTTCGCCCCGGCCCAGTTCCTTCTGGATGGCCTTGATCTTCTCGTTGAGATAGTATTCCTTCTGCGCCTTCTCCATCTGGCGCTTCACGCGGCCCTGGATGGTGCGGTCGACATTGAGTTTCTCGATCTCGATGTCGAGCATCTCGGCGACGCGCGTCAGCCGGTCGATGGGATCGAAGATTTCGAGCAGTTCCTGCTTTTCCTCGATCGAAAGCTGCAGGTTTGCGCCGACCGTATCGCTGAGCTTGCCCGGATCGTCGGTGCGCACCGCGGCGACCATGTTGTCGTAATTGACGTTCTGGCTGATCTTGACGTACTGCTCAAACAGGTTCGTAACACGCGAAATCAGCGCGTCCAACTGCGGTCCGGCGTCGATGCGATAGCTGAAGGTCTTTACAGTGGCCTTAAAGTATCCGTCTTCTTCGCTGACGCTGACTACCTTGCCGCGCTCGACGCCTTCGACCAGAACTTTGATGTTGCCGTCGGATTGCCGCAGGCTCTGGACGATGTTCGCGACGGTACCCACGGAAAAAATCTCGTCCGGGCGGGGTTCATCGACGCTCGCATCGTGCTGCGTAGCGAGGAAAATCTTACGATCTCCGGCCAGGGCCTCTTCAAGCGCACGCACGCTCGATTCGCGGCCAACCACGAACGGCGTCATCATGTGCGGAAAGATCACGACGTCCCGGATGGGCATCATCGGGAGCTTGCGTGAATCGGATTTTTCTTTGGAAGTGATCATCCTGCCTTTTCCAACAGCGCCATGTTAATCTTCTGCGTCATGACCATTTCCTTGGTCACCAGGAACTCGCGAACCTTCTTATACGACGGCAAGTAGTACATCAGGTCGAGCATCAGATCCTCCAGGATCATCCGCAACCCGCGCGCGCCCACCTTGCGCTCCATCGCCAGTTGCGCGATGGCCTCCAGGGCGTCGTCGCTGAACTTCAGCCGCACGTTTTCGAACTCGAACAGCTTCTGGTACTGCTTGATAATCGCGTTCTTGGGCTTGCTCAGAATCTGAACCAGCGCATCCTTGCTCAAATCTTCGAGGACGGCGACCACCGGCAGCCTCCCGATGAACTCGGGAATGAACCCGCCCTTAATAAGGTCGACGGGCTGAACCTGTTCCAACATAGTCACGTCGCGCCGGCCGGAGCTTCCCGAACGCCGGGAAGAGGTTGCGGCGGCAGGTTCCTCCCCGCTGTTGGTGAATCCGATAGTCCGGGTCCCCACGCGGCGGGCAATCGTCTTTTCGAGGCCAATAAACGCTCCCCCGCAGATAAACAGGATGTTGGTGGTGTCCACCGGGGTGAATTCCTGATGCGGGTGCTTGCGCCCGCCCTGCGGCGGAACGTTGGCCACGGTTCCTTCCAGGATCTTCAGGAGTGCCTGCTGGACGCCCTCACCGGAGACGTCACGGGTGATCGAAGGATTTTCGTCCTTGCGCCCGATCTTGTCGATTTCGTCAATATAAATAATGCCTGTCTGGCAGCGCTGGACGTCCCAATCGGCGTTCTGGAGCAGCCGGAGGATGATATTCTCGACGTCTTCGCCCACATAACCGGCCTCGGTCAGGGTGGTGGCGTCCACAATGGCGAACGGCACATCCAGGATGCGGGCGAGGGTCTGGGCCAGTAGGGTCTTGCCGGTGCCAGTGGGCCCGATCAGCAGGATGTTGGACTTCGAAAGCTCCACCTCACCCGTGCGCTGCTTGTTCATCTGGATGCGCTTGTAGTGGTTGTAGACGGCCACGGCCAGCTTCTTCTTGGTGGCGTCCTGGCCGATCACGTACTGATCCAGGTATTCCTTTAGTTCCAATGGCTTGGGTAGCTTATGGGGCGCGCCATACTGCTGCTCATTGCGGTCGTCCTCGAGGATCGAGTTACAGACGGCAATGCACTCATCGCAGATGTAGGCACGCGGGTAATCCGATGGGGAAGAGATCAGTTTACCAACAACATCCTGGCTTTTATGACAGAAAGAACAACGGAGAGAATCGTCGGAGCCGGCACGCTTCACGGGATCTCCTGCACCAAAGGGATTGAAGTCTCGTACGCTCCCAGTATAGCTGACTTCGGGTCCGGCTTGCGGTTTCCGAATCCAACTATCTTCATCTCGGACTTGGACTGGCCAAAGGCCTAGGGTTCGGCCTAGGTGCCACCACCCCCTACCCATCTAAACCGCAGGTCTTGGCGGAGGTGCTCCATGGTGGAACTGGCCTGAGCTGAACCGCAAGGGGGGCGAGTGCGCCTAGGCTGCCTTTTCAGTCAAAAGCCGATGCCTCTGCCCGGTAGCCCCCGCCAAGAATCGATGCAGTGCGGGTTTCTATGTGGCCGAAGCTTACGAAGCTACCTCGGAACTTGCCGAATCGCTCTCAGCAAAAGAGCCATTCCAAGTCCCGATCCCAGTAGTAGGAATGCACTTGGCTCCGGGGTGCTAGACACTGGATCGGCGAGAATCTTAAAGGCACCAGGCCAGGACGAAATGAAGCTGTCGTCGAAAACGGTCCATGATCCGGCACCATCCCCGGTCGCCTGCAAGGAGGGACTTGCCGAGATGTGAGCTGTTTGCCAATTCACCCCGTTTCCAGCCGTTGAGGGAGTTTCGATGAGCCAATATACGCTGCCGGCCAACAAAACGGGATTGAGTACGGAGGTAACCACAACGGGAGGATTGTTCGCCCCGGCGGGCCCCAAGGCATTCTCAAGGTGGAAGCTTTCTAGAATTGTTCCTGGCTGGCCAGACGAATCCCCAGCCAAAGAAATATCTACGGCGTTTACCGATCCAATACCCTGAGATAGAGCTAAAGCGGCCCCGGTGAAAGTAAAGTCTGAAGCAATGGGGGCCTCGAACGCAAAGGCCACTTGTGTCGGTGCGACGTTTCCGATCCCGCAGCAGGTGTCATACAAGTCTCCTGGGAGAAAGGTCGAAACTATCGTTCCGGCATTCGCATAAGGAGCCGAGGTCAGCGTGAAGCCTAGAAGTAGTTGTCCAATAATCCTATTCATCTGGATCAGCCTCCTATTTCTAAATGTTATTTCTAACTATGAGGAAATATACTATAACAAAACCTTCATTTGGTCAACTCAGCGTGAGATGTCAGCGTGAGATGTTATTTACTAGTACGTGGCCTAAGCTGATCTAGGCAATCGTGCGGAATTCTCTCGGTACGACGGTGCCGGATCAGCCCTGTTAGAGGCAATCGCCATGGCACAAGATTGGCCGGCGACATTCGCAATTTACGACGTACAATCAACCTATGGTCGGCCTGCGAAACGTGTGTATTGCCCTGGCGTTGGTTCTCGCCGGGACCGCCGGCGCGGTAACTCCTCCTAAAGAAGCTCTGGGCTTTAACCTCGGCGACGATTACCAGGTCGCCAACTACACCCAGCTCGAAGCCTACTGGAAGAAACTCGCGGCGGAATCGGACCGCATGAAGCTGGTCGACATCGGAGCCACCGCCGAAGGCCGCAGGCAGTACATGGCGATCGTCAGCTCGCCTGAGAACCTCAAGAATCTCGACCGCTATAAGAACATCGCACGACGGCTGGCCCTCGCGGAGGGGATTACCGAAGACCAGGCGCATGCGCTGGCGCGCGAAGGCAAAGCGGTGGTCTGGATCGACGGCGGCCTGCATGCAAGTGAGACCGTCGGCTCGCAGCAGTTGATGGAAATGGTCTACCAGATGGTCAGCCGCGACGATCCGGAAACCACCCGCCTGCTGGACGATACGATCCAGCTCTACGTGCAGGCGAATCCCGACGGGCAGGAGCTGGTCGCCAACTGGTACATGCGCGAGGCGGATCCGGCCAAGCGCAGCCTGAGCGGACTTCCTCGCCTCTATAACAAATATGTCGGCCACGACGACAATCGCGATTTCTTCCTGTCGGCGATGCCCGAGACCACCAACATGAATCGGCAGATGTTCCTGGAGTGGTTCCCTCAGATCGTCTACAACCACCACCAGACGGGACCCGCGGGCGCAGTCGTGTTTATCCCGCCGTTCCGCGATCCGTTCAACTACAACCTGGATCCATTGATTCCTCTAGGAGTGGAGATGGTGGGATCGGCCATGCACAGCCGCCTGGTCGAGGAAGGCAAGGGCGGATCGGCCATGCGCAGCGGCTCGAATTATTCCACGTGGTGGAACGGCGGCCTGCGCACGATTGCGTATTTCCACAATATGATCGGGATCCTGACGGAGATCATCGGCAGCCCCACGCCCATCGATATTCCTCTGGTCCCCGACAAGCAGTTGCCGCAAGGCGACGAGCCGCTGCCGATCGCTCCGCAGCGCTGGCACTATCGCCAGTCGATTGACTACGACATCAGTCAGAATCGTGCCGTTCTGGATTACGCGTCGCGCTATCGCGAGACGCTGCTGTTCAACATTTACCGGATGGGGAGGAACTCGATCGAGAAGGGCAGCCAGGATAGCTGGACCATCACGCCCAAGCGGATCGAGGCGCTGCGCACTGTCGCGGCCGCGCAATCGACCGCGTCCGGCGGCACCATCGCTCCTAAGCTGTATGACACCGTGCTGCACGACGCGCAATATCGCGATCCGCGCGGCTACATCATTCCCGCGAATCAGGACGATTTCCCCACGGCGGTCGAGTTCGTGAACGCGCTGCTCAAGACCGGGATCACCGTGCTGCGGTCGACTACGGAGTTTCAGGTGGCGGGCAAGACCTATCCGGCGGGATCGTTCGTGGTGAAGACCGCCCAGGCGTTCCGCCCGCACGTGCTCGATATGTTCGAGCCGCAGGATCATCCCAACGACTTCCGCTATCCCGGCGGTCCGCCGGTACCGCCCTACGACATCGCGGGCTGGACTCTGGCGCTGCAAATGGGGATTAAATTCGACCGGATTCTGGACGGCTTCGAGGGGCCGTTCGCGAAGGTGACCGGCCTGGTCAATTTCCCGGCCGAGTCTATTCACGGCCCGGCGAATCCGGCCGGATATGTGATCAGTCATCGCATCAACAATTCGTTCACCCTGGTAAACCGCCTGCTGAAATCGGGCAGCGAGGTGTACTGGCTGAAGCGCGACGGAACCATCTGGGTCCCGGCCAGTTCGAGCGCGCGTAAGATTCTCGAGAAGGGCGCGGCCGAGCTCGGCGTACCGGTGGAAGCGTCGGCGACCATTCTCGGCACGGATGTTACTAAGGATATGATCAAGCTCAGGCCGGCGCGCATCGGCCTGTACGATCAGTACGGCGGTCTGGCTCCTTCGGGCTGGACCCGCTGGCTATTGGAGCAGTTCGAGTTTCCGTTCGAGGTGGTCTATCCGCAGACGCTCGACAAAGGCAATCTCCATCGCAGATATGACGTGCTGGTGCTGACAGACGGCGCATTTCGCAAAGGCGCGCGCGGCGGCCCGCAGCCTGCGCCTTCCAGTATTCCCGCCGAATACCAAGCGTGGCTGGGCCGCATCACCGAAGAGAAAACCGTTCCTCAGCTCAAGCAATTCGTGCAGGCCGGAGGATCGCTGGTCACCATCGGCAGCTCCACTGGCCTGGCGGAGTTGCTCGGCGTGCCGGTGGGCGATCCGCTCGCGGGACTTTCGCGCGAGCAATTTTACGTGCCGGGATCGTTGATGCGCGCGAAAATCGACACGGCCAATCCCCTGGCCTTCGGCATGGGGCCGGACGCGATCCTGTTCTTCGACAACAGTCCGGTATTCAAGCTCGCCGGTGACGTTCAGAAGGTCGCGTGGTTCGACGGACGGGAAACGCTCGCCAGTGGATGGGCCTGGGGACAGGAGCATCTGGAGGGAACAACGGCGGTCGCCGAGGCGAAAATCGGGGCAGGGAAGGTGGTGCTGCTCGGACCCGAGGTCGCGTTCCGGGGGCAGCCGCACGGGACGTTCAAGCTGCTGTTCAACGCGCTGTATTAGGCGCTGTTACTTGGTCAACATCTTGAAGGCGTGGTGCCATTCGTTGTGCAGGAATCCCGGCAGGCACCAGAGAATACAGAGCGGCTCCAGCGCACGCGCCGCCGCGATGTCTCCGCAGTCGAACGGTTCCCACCCGAACTGCGCGCAGATGCCGGAAACCACGGTCTTGGCGCTGGGATTGTTGCCGCACAGGAACATGGTCGGCGTGCCCTGCTCGAATTTCGGATGGATCATGAGCGCGGCGCCGACACTGTTGAAGGCCTTCACGATATGCGTGTTGGGGAGCAGCATCTGCATCTTTTCGCCGAGCGAGGCGTTGGGTCCGGTACTGAACGTGAGAATCCCATCGACGGGCTTTTCGCTCGCGAGCGGATTGGTGGTATCGATCACGATCTTGCCTGTAAAATGATCCGGGCCGGCCTGGTTGATCACTTCCTCCGCTACCAGCCCCTTTACCGCCAGAACGACGATTTCTCCGAACGCCGCAGCCTGGCGGAAAGTGCCCGCTTGGGCGCCCGGATGCTCCGCGGCGTGTTGGGCAACCCACGCCGGTACTTCGCCTCTGGCCGGATCGCGCGTACCCAGCATGACCTCGTATCCGTGTTTGAAAAATCCGTCGGCGAGCGTTCGCCCGACGATACCTGATCCGAGGACTCCGATTTTCTTCGCCATAATGCTAGTATGCCAGTCCGATCGAGGGGTGATCACGCCGCTGGACCTGATGTGTAACTCTGAACTGTAGCCCTTTGACACGACTGGTTCAGATCATCCATCCGGAGTATGGCCGCCGCGTCGCCCTGGTGAACGGCGATGAGCTCCATCTTCTGTCCACCTACCGGACGGCGTATGACTTCGCCATGGCGGCCATCGAGACGGGCCAGAAGCTGCGGGAGCTTCTGAGCACGGATTTATCCGGCATCGTCCTGGATTATCGCGAGGTTTACGCGCTGCGAAGTGGCTGGCGGTACCTGCCCAGCTTCGATCATCCCGAGCACACGGCGTGCTGCCTGGTTTCCGGATGCGCGAACGCTCACGGCGTCACTAACGCTGCGCCTCCTGGCGCGCCGCCGATCGCCCCACCATGGTTCACAAAAGGCAACGGCATGCACCTGCGGGCGCATGGAGAGCCGCTTACGATTCCCGCTTTCGCTTTGAGCGGAGCCGAGGAAGCGGAACTCGCCGCGATTTACCTCATTGGTCCGGACGGTGTTCCACGCCGCGTCGGACTCACTCCTGGAAACGAGTTCGCCGATCCGGCCATGGCGGCCCAGGATGCTCGACTGCTCTCGCGGGCCAAGCTGCGGACCTGCGCGATCGGGCCGGAGTTGGCGCTCGATGCCGAATTTCAGGATGTGGCGGGCTCGGTTGCCGTGGAGCGGGGCGGGGCAGAGATCTGGGCTAAAGAGATTAAAACCGGCGAGAAGCACACCGCATTCCGGCTGGAGCAGATCGAGCAGCATCATTTCGAATTCGAGCCGCACCGGATTCCGGGAGACGTGCACGTCCATTTCCTGGGCGGCAGCGTATCGAGCTACGCGGATGGCGTGGTGCTGGACCAAGGCGACGAAGTTGTGATTCAGTGGGAAGGTTTCGGGCTTCCTCTGCGGAATCGGATCGAGCGGGAGCCGGCGGCCACTCACCCGGTGGAATCCTTATAAAATAGGCGCGTGAAATTCCGGCTACTACTTGGACTGGTCCTCGGCTTACTCGGCATGTTCAGCGCGGTACTGGCGCGGCGGCTATCGGTGAGCTGCCAGTGCCCGACTTCCACGGCATACAGGCCGGTATCAGGTTCCGGGGGCCCAGTATCTGCGGACCGGCACGTCGTTTATTCCATGGCGCATTGAGTTTCGTTAAGAAACGTTCCTGGAGAAACCCTGCCAGCGGCGTGCGCGTCTACAGGGGAAAGGTGCGCGCGATGTATCAAACTCGGATCGTCTTGGGGATTCTGACAGCCGGCATCGTCTCGCTCATTGCGGCCGATCAACCTGGGAACGTCGATGCGTGGAAGAAGCCAGTCCCGGAATGGACGGTGGATGACGCGCATCAGATCATGACCGACTCGCCGTGGGTTAAGTCCACGACGCCCAGCATGGAAGGATCCGGCAGCCAAAATCAGCGCCGAGGCGGCGGGGGAAACCGCGGAGGCCGAGGAGGCGGAATCAACATCGGCGGAATTGGAATCGGATTGCCCGGAATCGGTGGGATAGGGAGGCCTGGCGGCGGGTATCCCGGTGGCGGTGGATATCCAGGAGGCGGTGGATATCCCGGTGGCAGCACTCGGGGCAACCCAGGCGGGAACGATCCCGATGACTCGGGCAACGGTGGTGGGCGAACGGATTCCGTCACGCCGCCGAAGTTGACGCTTCGCTGGGAGAGCGCGCTTCCCGTGCGCGCCGCCGAATTGCGGGGTCGCGATGTGGACGCTCCCACCGTGGATGAGAACCACTACGCCATCGCCGTCCTGGGCGTTCCGCGCGGCATGCTGAAATCCGATACGCGCGCCATGGAAAGCGAGTTGAAGAAGCAAGCGGTTCTCAAGCGCGACGGCAAGAAAGACTTCAAGCCTTCGAGTGTCGAGATCCTGCAGCGCGACGACGGGCCCGTCATCGTGTATTTCTTTTCGAGATCGAACGAGATATCGACGTCCGACCGGCGCGTTGAGTTCGACGCTCAGATCGGGCGCTTAAAGTTCGGTGAGGCTTTCTTTACCGAGGACATGGTGTACGACGGGAAGCTGGCGTTGTAGGCCCGGCTACCCCCTCGCGAGCTTGTTCAGTCCGTTGAACGCCGCGGCCTTGTAGCACTCGGCCAAAGTCGGATAGTTGAAGACCGTGTCCACGAAATATTCGACCGTTCCTTTGAGGATCATGACGGCCTGGCCGATGTGCAGCAGTTCGGTGGCGCCGTCGCCGATGATGTGGACCCCCAGGATCTCGCGGGTTTCGCGGTGGAAGATCAGCTTGAGGCGCCCGGTGGTGTCGCCGCGGATCTGGCCGCGCGCAATCTCCCGATAGTACGCCACGCCGACTTCGTAGGGAACGTCTTCGTCGGTGAGCTGCTCCTCGGTTTTCCCGATGAAGGAGATCTCGGGGATGGTATAGATCCCGTACGGATAGTTCGCCGGATTGGATTGCATCGGCAGATCGTAGGCGCGCGCGGCGGCGATGCGGCCCTGCTCCATGGAAACCGAGGCGAGACTCGGGAAACCGATCACGTCGCCGGCGGCGTAGATGCGCGGGACCTTGGTGCGGAAGTTGGCATCCACTTTGATCCGCCCGCGATCGTCTGCTTCGAGGCCTGCGGCCGCCAGATTCAATTCGTCGACGTTCCCCTGCCGGCCGACCGCATAGAGCAGCGCGGAGCCGCTGATCTTCTTGTTGCTCTCCAGGTTCGCCACCACGGTGCCGTCGGGCTGTTCCTCGACGCTCGAGACTTCTTCGTTGAGACGCATGGTCACGCGGCTGTCGCGCAGGTGGTAGGAAAGCGCTTCGACCATTTCCCCGTCGGCGAATTCCAGCAGCCGGGGCCGTTTCTCCACCAAAATCATGCGGACGCCCAACGCCGCGAACATGCAGGTGTATTCGACGCCGATCACGCCGCCGCCCACGACGATAAAGGTCTTGGGGACATCCTTCATGTTCAGGATCTGGTCGCTGTTGATGATGTTGCGATTGTTGTAGGGAACCTTGGGCGACACCGCCGGCTTGGTGCCGGTGGCGATGATGACGTTCTCGGCATGGTAGTCGTTCGCTCCAACCAGACTGGTAACGCGGATGGTGTGCGGGTCCACGAACGAGGCACTCCCGGCCAGAACTTGCACACCATTGCGTGTAAGCTGCGAGATGGTAACGTCGATTTCGGTCTTGATGACGTGCTGGACCCGAAAGGCCAGGTCCGCCATGGTGATCTTCTCTTTTACGCGGTAATTGACGCCGTAGACTCCCTGGTACGCGTAGCCGGAAAGATGCATCACCGCCTCGCGCAAGGTTTTCGAAGGGATGGTGCCGGTGTTGATGCAGGCGCCTCCCACGCACTCGCGTTGCTCGACCACCGCGACCTGTTTCCCGGACTTGGCGCCCTGAATGGCAGCCCGCTGGCCGGCCGGTCCTGAGCCGATCACGATCATGTCGAAGCTTGTCATTCGTTTTATAACCTTCGCGCACAACGCAGCGCGGCGTGATTATTTCCTATGTTCGTGCGCACCACGCGCTGTGCGCTTCGGATGGACTGTAAGTTGGACTATAGAAGCCAGTATAGTGGTGATCGGATCATTTGAGGCATCGCATTAACATAGTAGGTGGAGGGCCTGCGGGTTCCGCAGCGGCGCTGGCGGCCCTGCGCCAGTGCGTCCAGGACACGCGGGTCCGCGTGATCGAAAAATCCCGGCTGCCGCGCCACAAAGTGTGCGGCGAGTTTTTTTCGCCCGAGATCGAGATCGAACTCGATCGCCTGGGTGCATGGAGTGCATTCCTGGCGGCTGGCCCCGCGCGCGTCCGTAGGATCATTCTGCATTTCGGCTCGCGGGAGAAAACCTCGCGCCTTGCAGAGCCGGCATTCGGGTTGAGCCGTTACACATTCGACAGGATGATGCTCGACCAGGCGCGCGGAGCGGGTGCGGATCTCGCCAGCGAACTCGGTGACGAGGTCCCTCAGATCGTGGCTACCGGGAGGCGCGCGACGGGGAGCCCGCGCGGTCAGCGCCTGTTCGGATTCAAGACTCACTTTAAGGGTCCCGCGGACGATGCCGTCGAGTTGTTCTTTTTCGAGCGAGGCTATGTGGGCGTTACCGCCATCGAAGGAGGCCGGACCAATGTCTGCGGACTCGCGCCGGAGAGTTTCCTGTCGCGTTTTGGTTTCGACTACGACGCTATCGTGATGCAGTGCCCGGCCTTGCGCGATCGCCTCCAGCCGCTCGAACGAGTGACTCCGTGGTTTTCCACAGGGCCGCTGCAGTATGGGCAAGCGTTCGCCAATGGGGGCGATGCCTATCCGGCCGGCGATGCGCTGTCGTTTATCGATCCGTTCACCGGCTCTGGATTACTGGCGGCGGTCCGGTCGGGAGCCATGGCGGGAAGGGCGGCAGCGATCGGACAGCCTGTGGCGGAGTACCTGCGTGACTGCCGTGCAAGCCTGCGCCAGCCGTTTCAGGTCGCGGGTGTGTTGCGGCGGGCCCTGGAAGGCGGATGGGCGGAAAAACTTGCTGCATGGGCGCCTTCCCGTCTGCTGTTTGCTTTGACGCGTCCCAGGTGAGATTGACGCTCGCGCGTCCCGGCTGAAAAAAGCCGGTGAGTACTCGGAGGAGGATACTCACCGGCCGGCTTGCCACTGACCAAAGGTCGCGTAGCGCGCCAAGCTTTCGGGAAGTCCACCGGGCAGTCGGTAGCCCTTCCCTCGAGAAAGAGACGCGATGAAACCTTCAATGAAAGGTTTCACAACTGGACACAATCATGCTACCACCGCTGGGAGTCTGTGTACAGATCTAAGGTGCCGGCATCGGCTGCCTCTCGTAACATAATGTAAATACAGTAGTTGCTACTCGACGGAAGCCGCGTGAAGCTTTCCGCGCAGCCAGAAGAACGCGATCGCCGCAGCGAGTTGCATGCCCAGACCGAATACCACCAGTCCCGTAATCGAATGGTCATACAGAACGCCCATAACCGTGCTTCCCACGAACCACATGACGCCCCAGACTCCGTTGAACGCTCCGAATGCGCTGCCGCGCTTGTTCATCGAGACCACTTGAGCGATGCCGGACCGCAGAATCGCATCCTGCGCTCCGATGCCGGTCGCCCAGCACGCGACGCCGGCCATCACCGCCGTCGGGCCGCCCAGAAAGCCGAGTGGCAGCGAGAGCATGGAGATCAAGGTCCCGATGGACAGCATCGCGATACCAAAACGGTCGAAGAGCCGCCCGAACAGTGGGGCCGTGATGGCGTTCACGGCCATCGCGCCGGAGTAGAGCACCGGGATCATGGCCGGGCTGACGATTCCGGTGTTCTGAAAGTGGTAAGAGAGCAGGGCGAAGTCCGCGAATCCGCAGGCGAGGATCCCCGCGGCAGCAACGTAGATCCAAAAAACTTTGGGGAAGTGCTTCTGTTCAATTTGCAGGGGGGCCGTAGCGCCTTGGGCCGGGAACCAGGCGCGCGCTATGAGTAACGCGGCCAGCGCGGCTACGGCCGGAAGCACAAGTCCGAGGAACGCAGGTCCAAAGGCGTGCGATTTGGCGACGGTGAAGGCGACCAGCAGGGGGCCGATGACCGCGCCGGTCTGGTCGAGCGCCGCATGCAGGCCGAATCCCCAGCCGTGGCCGACCGTGGCCGTGGCCTCCGATAGCAGGACGTCCCGCGCCGGACCGCGGATGCTTTTCCCGGTGCGTTCCATGGCGATCAAGAGCGCCGCCATCCACCAGTTCCCGGCAAAGGCCAGCGCCGGCACGGCAATAATATTTACGGCGTAACCGCAAATGGCGAGCGTCCAGTAGGCGCGGCTTCGGTCGGCGATGCGCCCGGAGAAGAACCGCAGGCTGGCGGCCAGCATCTCGCCGATGCCGGCGACGATTCCTACTTGCGCGGCGTTGGCTCCCAGGTCGTGCAGGAAGGGGCCGATGACACTGCGGGCTCCCTCGTACGTTATGTCGGCGAACATGCTGACGATGCCGAGGGAGACGATGAAGCGGATCGCCCGCTTTCTCTGGTCGAGGCCTCGCGCGTCGGAGTCGGTCACTCGCACCTACTTGGCAGCCATCTTGAGGAGTTGTTCGGCGTGGCGAAGAGCTTCCTGCGTGATTCGTTCGCCGGAAAGCATCCGGCCGATCTCGCGGGTGCGGGCATCCGCCGCCAGTTCCTCAATCGAGGCGATGGTGCGCCCGTGTTCCGAGTGTTTTTCGACGAAGTAGTGATGATCGGCGAACCCCGCGATCTGGGGCAAGTGCGTCACGCAGATCACCTGATTCGCGCCGGAGAGCTTTTTGAGGCGCCGGCCGACGGCTTCCGCGGCGCTGCCTCCGACACCGGCGTCGACCTCGTCGAAGACCAGTGTGCGCGGGGAAACATTCTTCCTCGCGGCCGGACTGACGCAAGTCTTGAGCGCCAGAGCCACGCGCGACAATTCGCCGCCGGACGCGATCTTGTCCAGGGGCTTCAGTTCCTCGCCCAGGTTGGGGGCGATCAGGAACGCAACGGTGTCGATCCCGCGCTCGGACCATTCCGCAGGGTCCATATTGGTGGCGCCATTGGTAACGACGCGAATCCCGACGCGGGTCTTCTCCATGGCTAATGCAGCGAGTTCCTGCTCCACACGCTTGCCGAGGTCGACTGCAGCCTTCTTGCGCTGAGCCGAAAGCTTCTTGGCCGCGGTTTCGTAGGCCTGCGCGAATTCTGCGACTCCCTTCTGCAGGGTATTGCGCCTGTCGTCGGCGTTTTCCACCGCTGCGAGGTTGGTGCGGACTTCTTCGAGGAACGTGAGCACTTGCTCAACCGACACTCCGTACTTACGCTTGAGCTTTTCAAGGGCGGCCAGCCGGTTTTCCACTTCATCGAGACGTCCGGGATCGGCCTCCAGCTTGCCTAAATAGTGCCGCAGCGAGTGCGCAGTCTCTTGTAAGGCGATCGTCGCGGGCTGGATCTGCGAGAGCATCTCCTGCGCGCTCTCATCGATGCGGGCGAGTTCTTCCAGCCGCTTGGCGATCGCGCCAACCTGTGCGGTGGCGCTCTCGGGATCTTCGTACAGCGCGGCGTAAGCGCCGCCGGCGAGTTCCTGCAGGCGGACCACATTACGCAGCACCCGCCGCTCATTTTCGAGCTCGGCGTCCTCGCCGGGTAGGGGCGAAACTGCCTCGATTTCCTTGCGCTGGAACGACCACAGATCCGCCAGCCGGAGCTTTTCCTGCGCACCGCGTTCGAGTCCCTCACATTGAGCCGCTGTTCGCTTCCAAGCCTGGAATGTTTGTGATACGTGGCTTGCCAGATCCTCAGCCCCAGCGAACGCGTCCAGCATGTCGCACTGGACGGAGGGCGAAAAGAGCTGCTGCTGATCGTGCTGGCCGTGGATATCGGCCAGGTGAACGGCGAGATCCTTGAGCAGGGCGGCGGTTGCAGGGCGATTGCCGACAAATGCGCGCGATTTCCCGCCCGCCTGGATTTCCCGCTCGACGAGCAGTTCGCGGTCCTCCATCTCAATTCCGGCGTCTTCAAGGAGTTTGGACAGCGCCGGCGATTCGGCGACTTCGAAGATTCCCGAAACGCGGGCGCGTGTCGCGCCGGTGCGGACCATTTCCGGCGACGCGCGGCCGCCCAGCAACAATCCCAGGGCATCGACCACGATGGATTTCCCGCTGCCGGTCTCGCCGGTGAGCAGGTTCAGGCCGGCATGAAAGCGCACCCGAGCCTTTTCGATGACCGCGTAATTTTCGACCGCGAGTTCGACCAGCACTGCAACCGATTATAGTAGGACCGCCTACCGCCCAGACAGTAGAAAAGCGCGCGCTCCACGCCCATAAAAACATTTTTTAACTTGCATGTTTTCGTGGTGTCTCGTTTACAATTGAAAAAGGGAGCCTCGGCACAGCGCGGAACGTCGTCGAGGTCAGGCACAAGAAGGGAAGCGAACGGGTTGACGCTGCCACACTGGAACGGGGTGCTGCTGCAGGTGAATTTTTCGGAGCTGACCGATCTCTCCGACCCGGTCTTGCTGATCGTAGTCGGCATTCTGCTGGTGTTCTCCCTGCTTTCCTTCACCATCATCTTTTCCAAGTTCGGCGGATTCCGCCGGGCGCGCCGCGGGAACCAGCGATTTCTTCGGGCGTTCCGGAAGTCTGCCGGGCTGGATCCGATCGCCGCCGCAGTGGAGCAATTTCGCGGGGCTCCGCTGGCGACGGTCTTCGACTTCGGCTATAGCGAGCTCAGCCGTCAGAAAGCATCGCGCTCCAAGCTCACCAACTTGGTAGCTTTGGAACGCAGCTTGCAGATGGGGATCAGCGAGGAGATCACGCATCTGGAGCGGAACATGAACTGGCTGGCGACCGCAGCCGCGGTCTGCCCGTTTATAGGACTGTTTGGAACGGTTCTGGGCATTATCGAAGCTTTCAACAGATTGGGAACGGCCGGTTCCACCAGTTTGCGAGCCGTGGGACCGGGGATCGCCAACGCGCTTATCGCCACGGCATTTGGCCTGGGAGCGGCCATCCCAGCGGCCATCGCCTACAACTACTTCAGTAATGGAATCAAGGAAATAAGCCAGCGGCTGGAAGATTTCTCGCTGGAGTTCCTGAACGTTGCCGAAAGAACCGAAGATTCGTAAAAATATAGAAAGACGGTTTGTAAATAATAGGAGTTAGGGATGGCGTTTTCCGGGATGGGATCGGGCGGCGGCCGGATGGGACGGGGCCGGTGGCGTTCACAGGTCGGAGTCCTGTCGGAAATGAACGTGGTCCCGTTGGTGGACGTCGTCCTGGTCTTGTTGATCATCTTTATGGTCACGGCCAGTGTCATGGAGTTCGGGCTGAACATCGACGTGCCGCAGGTGAAGCAGGTCAAGGACACCACCGAAGAGCATCCCGTAGTCAGCGTGGCGCGGAATGGCACCACCTATCTGAACGACAAGCTGGTCAACATCAATAACATCGGGAAAGAAGTCCGGCGCCAGTTCCCCGGTCAAAGCGACGTGTATGTCCGAGGGGACAAAAATCTGACCTGGGGAAATCTTGCTCAGATCATCAGTGCATTGGATGAGGCTGGGCTCAAACAGAAGCTGGTCACCAAGCCCGAGGATCGAACCAAGTAATGGCGCACGCCGATATTCTCGATCAGCACGACTCGCTTCGGAAACCTTTTACGGGTTCCTTGGCACTACACGCTGGAATCGTCGGCGCATTGGTAGTGTACACGTACCTGCTCGGGCATAGCGAAGCGTTCGGGGATCCGAACGCCGGCGGCGCCGCGGTCGGCATCTCGGTGACGAAGTCGATTCCCCTGCCGCATAGCGGTCCGCCGAATCCGGTCGCCCATGACACGCAGTCGCAAGTGCCGCAGGAGCCGGCCAAGCAGGAGCGAGTAAAGAAGGAAGCTCCACCGCCTAAGAACGCCGTCGAGCTCAAGAGCAGGACCGCCACGAAACTGCGGGCGAAGGTGGAGGCGCAGCCCCAGCCGCACCACTTCAAGTCGTTCGACGAGCTGGATCCGAACAAGATCAAGTCACAGCAGGCGCCGGCGGTCTCGAATCCGCTGTTTTCCGAGATGGCCGGCGCGGGCAGAGTGGGCACGGGCGCCAATACCACGCTGGGTGCTCGTTTCGGCGCATACTCGGCGCTGATTCAGGAGCGGATCACGCAGCATTGGCGCACCGGCGACGTCGATGCCAACATCCGCACGGCGCCTCAGGTAGTCGTGAGTTTCGACATCCGGCGTGACGGCACCATCAGCGCTCCCTCGATCGTGCAGGGCAGCGGGATATCCACCTTGGATTTCTCGGTGCGAAGAGCGATCCTGGAAGCGAGTCCATTTCCGCCCTTGCCGAGGGAGTTCGAGAAGAATTCGGCGACCGTAGAATTTGTATTTGAGTTGAAGCGATGAAAACCAGAGACATCACCGTCCTCCTCGTTGCGGCTGTTCTCGCGATCGCGTGTACCTTCACGCTCGCCGGCCAGGCAGATATCGGCGGCACGATCGTAAAGGGCGACCGCCCCGTGATCGCGGTCGCCGACGTGCACGGCTCGGGGGCGGCCCAGCAATACATGGACACGTTCAATAAGACGCTGTGGACGGAACTGGAAAATAGCGGACAGGTCAAGCTGGCGCCGAAAACGTCGTACCCGCTGGTGGTCCCGCAGCAGGAGAACGATTTCAAACCACCGGTCATGTTCTCCGAATGGACCATGCCTCCGGTCAGCGCGAACTATCTGGCGTTTGGATATACCGCCGTCCAGGACAATCAGATCCTGCTGTTCGGCAATTTCTTCAACGTCGGGCAGTCCACCGTGCAGAGCGCCAAAGTGTTCGAGAACCGCTATTACGGCGCCTTGAGCGAGGACGGGGCCAAGAGTGTGGCGCGTCAATTTGCGGCGGACATTCTGAAGCAGTTGGGTATTCCGACGCTATCGGGCACCAAGATTTATTTCGTCTCGGACCGCACCGGCTACAAGGAAATCTGGTCGATGGACTACGACGGATCGAACCAGCGCCAGTTGACCCGCTATCGCTCGATCACCGGGGAACCGGCGGTCTCCGCGGATGGGAAGCTGTTCGCGTTTATGACCTATGCGGGCGGCAATCCGCAGATCCGGATCCTCACCACCGATACCAGCCGGCGCCAGACTTTCGTGAATCCGGTGGCCTCCGCCGTGGGGACGCCGGAGTTCACCCTCGACGGGAAGAATATGTTGTTTGCCGCGACCGCGGACGGATGGTTACAGCTCATGATGGCCGGAATCGACGGCGGCGGCATGCATCGGATCTCCAACGTGCATGCCATCGAAGTTTCGCCGCGGGTGAATCCGAAAACGGGCCACGATATGCTCTTCATTTCCGGGCGAAGCGGGCATCAACAACTCTGGCGCATGAATCTGGATGGTACCGACCGCGAGATGCTGACCTCGAACGTCGGCGACGTAGCCAATCCTTCCTGGAGCCCGGACGGACACCATATCGCCTTCTGCTGGACGCGCGGCTACGAACCCGGCAGCTTCAATATTTTCGTCATGGACATCGCGGACAAGGTTCCGGTGCAGTTGACGAGCAACAGTGGAAGGAACGAGAATCCTTGGTGGGCGCCGGACGGAGTCCATCTGGTGTTCTCGTCCAAGCGTGGACGTGCCACGCAACTTTATTCGATGCTGGCAGACGGCACCAGCGTCCGGCAGCTCACAACACAAGGCAACAATCTTCAGCCCGTGTGGGCCAAAGGGATCGAATAAAATCGCAGTGGGTTGTAATCGAAATTCATAGAAGGCATGAGGACATTTAATATGCGAATGAACTTCAGAACACTGAGTGCAACGGTGTTCGCGGCCACGCTTTTACTGGTCGCCTCCGGATGTAAGAAAAAGGTCGCGGTAGCAGCCCCGCCGCCGCCGGCCCCGAAAGTCGAGGCTCCGCCTCCTCCCCCGAGGCCACAGCCTCCGCGCATCGATACGTTCACCGCCGAGCCGGGTTCGATCGAGCGCGGCCAATCGTCCACCTTGCGCTGGGCCGTGGCGAATGCAACGAACATGTCGATCGACCAGGGTATCGGCGCCATACAGGCCAATGGAAGCCGGCAGGTGAACCCCGGCGATTCGACCACTTATACACTCACCGCCAGTGGAGCGGGAGGCATGGAGACGCGCTCGGTCACGGTAACGGTGAATGCTCCGCCGCCGCCGCCGCCAGCGGCAGAGCCGCCCAAGGTAACCATATCGAGCGCGGACATCCTGAGCCGCGAGTCGCAGGATATCTACTTCGATTACGACAAGAGTGACCTGCGCGCCGACGCGATGACCGCTGCCATGGCGAATGCGGAGCTCCTGAAGCGCATCTTCGCTCAGGATTCCAGCTTCACGGTGCTGGTTGAGGGGAACTGCGACGAGCGCGGCTCGGCCGAGTACAACCTGGGCCTGGGCGATCGCCGGGCCACCAGCCTCAAGGACTACTATGTCCAGCAAGGCTTGCCCGCGGACCGGATCAAGACCATCAGCTACGGCAAGGAAAAGCCGGTATGCACCGACACGAATGAGGCGTGCTATCAGCGCAATCGGCACGACCACATGGCGCCGGGGCAGTAGCGCAGGGAGTTGAGAAATGGGGGACGGCCTCCCGCCGTCCCTCTTAAAGCAGGTGACGCTCAGGTAGCACAAGGGAGGAACGTGATGAAATTTTCACGCTTGCTGATTTCCGGGTTTATGCTGGCGGGCTTGCTCCAGGCCCAGTCGGAAAAGGTGATGATTCAGGAATTGCAGCGGGATGTCGCGCAGCTGCAGAACCAGATCCGGCAGTTTAAGGACGCGCAGGATCAGAAAAACTCCGATCTGGAATCGCTGCTGAAACAGTCGTTGGATGCCAACGCCAAGCTGGTGTCGAACCTTGGCTCCCTGCCGCAAAGTTTGACCTCGGCGATGGCGGAGCAGCAGGGCAAACTGGCGCAGCCGGTCAATGTGTTGAGCCTCAAGGTGGACCAGATAACCCAGTCGCTCGGTGCGCTGCAAACCAGCATGGACGCGTTGACCCTGCGGCTTACCAAGAACGACGAGAAGCTGACGGACATACTGAATAACTTGAAAACGTTGAGCGCTCCGCCGCCGCCTCCGCCTTCCGCGGCTGTACCGGGCGGCGCGGCAGCTTCTACCGCAGGCTCCACTGCGGGAGCTTCCGCCGACGTGGCCTTCCAGAATGCCTATCGCGATTTTTCGAGCGGGCTGAACACGCTTGCCATGGATGAGTTCCATTCGTTCATTGGCCAGTTCCCGACGTCGGAGAACGCGCCCACCGCGCAATACTACATGGGCGTGATCTATGACCGCGGCGAACAGTACGAAGACGCCGTTAAGGCTTATGACGCGGTGCTGGAACGTTATCCCGAGAATCCAAAAACTCGCGATGCTCTGTATGGCAAGGCGGTCGCGCTGATGAAGCTGGACCGCAAGGTGGAAGCGAAGAAGGAATTCACCGCGTTCCTGGCGAAGTATCCCACCGACGACATGGCGCCGCAAGTGAAGCAGTACTTGAAGGAGCTGGGCGGGTCGCGTCCCTTAAACAACGGCAAGAAGACCCGCCGCTGAGCTGCCGGATCTGATATATTCCTGACATGAAACGGACACTGTTGGTGCGGCTGTTTGCCGGATTCCTGGCGCTGGGCGGAGCCTGGGTGGCCTATACGCAGAATCCGCAGGGCAAGCAGGCTCCCGCGCAGGGGAAAGCTGCCGCGCCCTTCAATCTGATCAAGATTGCCGACGACCTCTACGTCATCGACGGGGGCGGGGCGGGGAACGTGGCCGTCTACATCACCAATGAAGGCGTGATCATGGTCGACGACAAGTACGAACAGCACTTCGACGAGATCATGGCCAACGTCAAGAAGGTGACGAATCAGCCGATAAAGTATATCCTCAGCACGCATTATCATGCCGATCACAGCGGCGGGAACACCCGTTTCAGTTCCATCGCCGAGATCATCTCCACGCGCAACGCGCATGACGGCATCGTGCAGCACAAGCAGTCGAATGCACCCAACGACATGATTCCGGCGCGGGTGACGTTCACGGACGAAACCGATCTGTTTCTGGGCGGCAAGGAGGTTCGGGCCAAGTGGTACGGCCGGGGCCACACCAACGGCGATGCGTTCGTGTATTTTCCCGAGCTGAAGGTGCTCCACACCGGCGATATGTTCACCAGCGCGACGCCGCTGATCGATTATCCCGGCGGCGGCAGTTTGCTCGAATGGCCCCAGACTCTCGACAAGGCGATGAAGGATCTGGATTTCGATACGGTGATCCCCGGGCACGGGCCAGTGTCGAAGAAAGCCGACCTGATCACCTATCGCAACAATGCTCAGAAAATGCTGACACGCGTTCAAACCCTGGTCCGCCAGGGCAAGAGCCAGGACGACGTCGCCAAGTTCATGACCGCGGAGTACAACTGGCAGCCCGGAAGCCTCAATATGCAGTGGAGCCTCCCGGGAATGATGACCGAGCTGCGGTAAACCGGCCGCTCAATCTGATATAGTGTCCCGCATGAGCCGGACATTACTTGTACGACTTTCCGCCGTTGCCATCGCGTTGGGATGCGCGTGGATCGCCTATACGCAAGTTCCCCAGCAGAAGGGCAAACAGCAGGCCAAGCAGCCCAATAACACGATGAGCAAGGTCGCGGACGACCTGTACGTCATCATCGGAGATGGCGGAAACTCGACCGTTTACGTCACCAGCGAAGGCGTGATTCTGGTGGACGATAAGTTCGAGTACGACGGCCAGGACATCGTGGACAAGATCAAGAGCGTCACGAACGAGCCCATCAAGTACGTGCTCAACACGCACCTGCACGGAGACCACACCGGCAGCAACGTGCGCTTTCTGCCCACCGCCGAGATCATCGCCACCAAGAACGCTCGCGACAACATGGTTAAGAATAAGGCTCCGGGCGTGATGCGCGTGGTGTTCACCGACGAAACCGATATTTATCTTGGCGGCAAGGAAGTGCGCATGAAGTGGTACGGCCGCGGCCACACCAATGGCGACGCCGTGGTTTACTTCCCGGCGCTGCGCATGCTGGCAAGCGGCGATATCGGCGCCAACAATGGTCCTAATGTCGACTACGCCAACGGCGGGAGCATGAAGGAATGGGGCAAGACTCTGGACGGCGTCCTCACGCTGGATTTCGACACCGTCATTCCGGGCCACGGACCGGTTTCCAAGCGCCAGTACCTGATCGACTATCGCGACGTCGCCAAGAAGCTGCCGGAGACGGTCATTTCGATGATGCGCGAGGGCAAGAGCAAGGACGATATCGCCAAGGTATTCATGACCAACAGAGGCCTGTGGGTGAACCCGAACGTCGTGAACAAGCTGGATCAGATCATGGCGGAGCTGAAGAACTAACCCGCTCCATTACAGTCGCGGCTCGGAATTGCTCATCCTCTGTGTTATCGTAAGGAAAGATCCTCCTGCAGTATCCTCACGTGGGCCTGTGGCGCAGTTGGGAGCGCGCTTCCATGGCATGGAAGAGGTCGACGGTTCGAACCCGTCCAGGTCCACCAAATAACCAAGACAGGCTAGAATTGACCGGCGCATTCGACGCCGAGAAGATTGACGAGTTAGCCCCCTCGGTCGCCAGGGTTCAGTCAGCGACGAACGTGTACCTGGCTAGGGTTATCCAGCAGGTAGAAACACAAAACTTGAGCGCCACGGTCTCAACCGTGAAGCCACAGTGAATCTCAAAAAAGGGAACCCATCTCGAACCGTCTATAGAGTGGTGGGTGGGTCTGCATCGGAGGGAAATACGAAAGAGGTACCATGCCGCAAGATTTCCAGGCGCACTTCGATTTTTGTGTTTAGCCTTCCGCAAACAGCGGCCTTGAACGTCCCGTTTTCGTGTACACGCTCTCACGGAACTTTCCGAACTCTGCCGCAATGCGTTTCTTATGGGCTCGCTTCGGCGGTGCGCTGGTCTTGATCGAAAAGTCGAAGAGTCATCCTAGGGCAGCGCTCAGCTACCGGCGGTCGTGGGAGCCGCAAGCCGAACACTTTTCAAATGGGACGACTCCCAAATACTCATAGCGTAACTCAGTTACTCGACACGCTAGAAGGTTCCTTAGCCGCCACTCCGGTATGGTTTTGTTGGCCTTGGATGAGTTGCACCGTCTGCACGCTGCCACGAGGTTTTGGGGGCGATCCGATCCCCCTCGGGACTGCAGTATCACATGATCGAAGCTCGATGTATTTTCGTTGAGAAGGCAGTTAAGTACCAGCAATACGAGACGCATGATGTTCATCCTGTTTTACTCAAAGGGCGATCACTGGTTTTGGGAGCCGCCCACGGTTCCTTATAGCGACAAGTTACCTCAAACGGTTTAAGTGGAAAGACGAACGCGACTTGTACCGCAAGAGCATCAAGCTTCGGCAAGTCGACTCGGGCTAAGCCGCCGAGTCTCCCTTCGGTAACGGCGGCGGTGGCAACCTTGGGTAGCTTCTCTTGGCATCGAGATATAACACGAAGGCCAGCGAGAGCGCGGAGGGAACGAAAAACATTCCAACCGAAAGCGACAATGGGCAGAAGACGTACGCGCCCAGAAGTACGGTGGCCAAAGCTCCGCGCCTTGGCCACCAAAGAGGAACAGCAGCAAACAGAACCGGGAGCCAGAAATAGGGATAGGCCCATGGTTTCAGAGACGACGTGTTCCTGGAAGCCAAGATCGTCACTGAGATCGACGCCCCCACCGTCAGGGCAAACACCACGAGAAAGCCTACCCGCTGCATCCGCTCCTGTTGCATCAATTGTATGTTCGCACAACCTGAAAGTTTGGCGTCAGGAGGTAGATGCACGTCGGGCTGCCGTTGATGCCCCAGCTCAAATCGCCGTACAGATTCCCGAGGTTGTCACCTTGCGCTTCGATGGGTTCGTACGTTACGAACGTTGGGATTCCAAGACAGGCTGGAAAGACATCGTTCTCCCATGTTGAGCTCGTGGCAGCACCGGAAGTCCCAAAAAAGCCAAAGCCCGGAATATCAGCGCACATATAGGTGGGGTAGTTATCGAAATACGGTCTCCACCAGCCATACCACCAAGCGGGCGACCAGCCGCGACTCGTGCCCGGCACCGTGCAGCCGGCAAACTGCCCCCACCATTGCCAACCAATATCTACCTGCTCGGAATTGACAACGATGTTTACGGGATCTGTGAACCACCCTTTCACGTAACCCGTACTGGTGACCCCAGCTACCTGGTCCGCCGGTAACGGGCCGGGGTTTGTTGCGGGGTTCTTAGCGCCGGGGGTAATTGCACTTTCTGGTGGTTGGCCAACCTCCATCTCCAATTCGCAGCCAGCGACGCCGTTGGCCCCAACGTTATACCGAACCGGTGACTTTCCACGAGCTTCCAGCGCACGTTCTCCCGGTTTGAGCTTGAGTTCAAGACGACAATTCCCATTCGGCAGCGGTCCCTTTACGGACCCAGTTGCGACACCAGTGGGGGGATTTCCGTCTGGCACGAGTGTCCCCTTGACGGTCACAATGTGACTGTTTAGGAGAGCGTAATCGTTGCTAAACGTTGGTCCATTTTGTGTTGATCCATTTTGCGGTGGCGTTGGTCCATTTTGCGCGCAAAGGATCGATGCAAATAGCAATCCACCTATCATTGTCTTCATGTTTCTTTGTTATTCCTTCCCTCTTCCCTTTCCTGCGGGAGTTGAGCGTATCACGCTTCGTACTAATAAAGCAACGAATTAAGTCAACAATACAATCTTTGCAGCAGAATGGAGGCACTATAAGGGCGAAAGCTGCTTACTGGATCAATGGTCGGCCCGCGCTGCGCTTTCTCCATCCATACGCGTCCTCAACAAGCTGGGAGAGATTACGGAGCGTCGGGGAGAATTGACAACAGCCCGCAGGATGGGCACCACGCTGGTTCCCCACACCACCAAAGAAATTGAATGGATCGAAGCCGTGGTAAAGGCGATCATCCGAAGGGCAGGCCAAGTGGAGGCGAATGCATCTGGTCCAGGAATTAAGATGAGTGATTTGCCGGAATTGTAGGTCGGTCAACGGATGTGCGCCACCGTGCCGCTCAAGAGAAGAGCGTTTCAGTGTGGTCAAATCTGGCACCTGCTCGACAGCCCGTCGATCCTCTTTCGACTCAAACGGGTGTGTATCGGGTTGAGTGATGGAGCGCATTGGACACCCTACCCAATCTCTAGATGAAACAATCGTCAACGGCGTTGTTTGGCCCGAGACGGCGGACAAAAATAAAGCGAACTCAAACATCAGACAGTCCACTCTGAATCTTTCTGAGTTCGGTGGTCGCCTGACCGCTTCTCTGTCGAAAAAAGATGGTGAAAAACGAATCCTTCGGGTACGATAGCGATTAGACAGGTCGTTGGAATGGCGAAACTTAGTGGGCCTGTGGCGCAGTTGGGAGCGCGCTTCCATAGCAGGGAAGAGGTCGACGGTTCGAACCCGTCCAGGTCCACCAAATAACCAAGACAGGCTAGAATTGACGTTTCTGCCCGATTCCCAGTCATGGATCCACTCCGCCCACTGTTGCAGCACTCTCATTTCGTCATGAGCGCGCTCTCCATTGTCTTGGTGGACCTGACGCTGAGCGGAGACAATGCTGTGGTGATCGCCGCCGCGGCCAAGTCGCTGCCGCGTTCCATGAGGAATCGAGCGCTGGTGGGCGGGGCCGCTTGCGCGGTCGCCGCATTGGTGATTGCCGCCTCCTTTGCGGGGCGTTTGCTGCAAGTCAAATTCCTCCAGCTCATCGGGGGAGCCGTGGTTTTGTGGATCGCCGTAGGCCTCTTTCGCGAAGACCCCCCGCTCGAGGATTCGGCAACGCATCTGACCGGCTTTTGGAAGGCGGTCGGATTCATTGTGATCGCGGATGTAACCATGTCCACCGACAACATTCTGGCGGTCGCTGCGATCGCCCAAGGTGACCCGGTGCTTTTACTGCTCGGGCTCGGCCTGAGCATACCGCTGGTGATTTTTGCGAGTGGGCTGCTCGCCAAGGCGATGGACCGCTACCCGGTCATCGTCTACGTCGGAGGGGCGCTGTTGGGCAGAGTGGCCGGCCAGATGATTATGACCGACGCCTTTACGTTACAAACGCTCGCTCCCAGTGCCGCGGTGACCTACTCGGTGGAAGCGGGCGGCGCGATTGGCGTAATCGTCGCAGGCGCATGGCGCAAGAGCCGCGAGGCCCGGCGCAAGTCGCTATCGGGTACAATCTAAAGCTGGAGTTTAGGCGCCCGTGCAAGTTATTGTACGCAGTTCGTCGCTGCTGTTTTTCTTCCTCGCGATCTTTTTCCAACTTCCGGTGACCCGGAGGCCGGGCAAACCGGATGCTGGTTATTGATCGGAAGGCATGCGACCTGAAGGGCCGCACGGCGCTGGTGACGGGAGCAGGGCGGGGCATCGGGCGCGCCATCGCGCTCGCGATAGCGCAAGCTGGTGGCTCCGTGATGTTGAATGACGTGGATCGCGACGTGGTCTTCGAGACCGGCACGCTAATCGACCAGGCGGGCGGCGCCGCCAAGGCCATGCCCGGCGATCTCACTATGCCCGATTTTCCGGAAAAACTGGTGAACGCCACGCTCGCCGGATTCGGATCGCTCGACATCATCGTCAACAACGCGGGTTATACCTGGGACAACGTGATCCAGAAGACCACCGACGAGCAGTTCCAGGCCATGCTCGATATCCATGTGGTCGCGCCGTTCCGCGTGCTGCGCGCCGCGTCCAATTGGATCCGCGAAACCGCCAAGAAGGAACAGGCCGAAGGCCGCCGCGTGATGCGCAAGGTGGTGAACATCACGTCGATTTCGGGGATGGACGGGATTGCGGGGCAGGCCGGATACGGTTCCGGCAAGGCCGGAATCATCGGGCTGACGAAGGTGATGGCGAAGGAATGGGGACGCTATAACGTCAACGTCAACGCCGTGGGCTTCGGGTTTATCGAAACGCGGCTGACACAGGCGCTGGGCGGCGAGATCGACGTGCAGGGCCGCAAGATCAAAGTCGGCGTGCAGGAAGCCGCTCGCGAGGCGCTGCGGGCGCAGAATCCGCTGGGGCGGTTCGGGACTCCTGAAGAAGCCGCCGGACCCGTGCTGTTTTTCTGTTCGCCGCTATCGGATTACGTTACCGGTGAAGTGCTGCTGTGCTCGGGCGGCAGTCACCTGTAGAAGCGCAAAAAAAGGGGACAGCCCTTCAGCCTTCTACTGAATCGACCTGCCCGCGAGACTGGGGCTGTCCCCTTTTTTGCTAAGGTCTGTCCCCATTTTCGCTACCGCTTCAGATTGTCTTCAAACAGCTTGAAGATGCGTTTGTACTCGTCCGCCCAACTCTCCGGCCGAACGAAGCCGTGATTCTCCACCGGGTACATCGCCACCGACCAATTCTCTTTCCTCAGCTCGATTAACCGCTCGACCAGCTGAACGGTGTCCTGGAAAAACACGTTGGTATCCACCATGCCGTGGCAGATCAGCAGCGCGCCCTTCAGCCCTTCGGCGAAGTAAATCGGCGACGATTGGCGATACGCTTCCGCATCCGCTTGCGGCGTATTGAGGATGTCGGAGGTGTAGCCATGATTGTAGTGCGCCCAGTCGGTCACCGGGCGCAGGGCCGCGCCCGCGGCGAACGTGTCGGGCGAGGTGAACATCGCCATCAGCGTGATGAATCCGCCGTAACTGCCGCCGTAGATGCCGATGCGCTTGGGGTCGGCACCCTGCGCGACCAGCCACTTCGCGCCGTCCAGGTTATCGTCCAGATCCTTGCCGCCCATGTGCCGGTAGATGGCCGTGCGCCAATCGCGGCCATAGCCGGCTGAGGCGCGATAGTCCATATCCAGCACCATGTATCCATGCGCCATCAGGAAGTGGTGAAAGAGGTACTCGCGCGGATAGTTGGATGACCATGACTTGACCACGTTCTGCAAGTATCCCGCGCCGTGGACAAACACGACCGCGGGTCCGCCGGGCCGATAGTTCGCGGGTTTGAAGAAGCGCGCCGGGATCATCACGCCGTCGCGAGCGGGAACCTGCACAATGGGCGCGTCCTGCCAGGGATATTCCCAGAAGTCTTTGGATGGCGAATCGGTCCGCTTGACCCCTTTGGTGCCAGCCGTGTTTTCGGCAGTGTAGATCTCGGGGGGCCGATTGACGTAGGAATAGACGTCCGCCAGGTACTTTTCATCGCGCGAAAGGGTCACACTGTGCCCGCCGGGTTCCGTGGTGATGCGAGTCCGAGGCCCGCCGTTCACGCTCATCGAATAGAACTGGTGTTCCGGAGCCCCGGCTTCGCTGGTGGTGAGGTAGAACTTCGAGCCGTCCTGGGAGAGGTCCACATCGGTGACCTCGAACTTGCCGGACGTGAGCTGCTGGGGATCGCCTCCAAGCGCGGAGACTTTGTAGAGATGATCCCAGCCATCGCGCTCGCTTTCGAAATAGATATCGTCGCCATTCTTGAGCCAGCCGATCGTTTCATATCCCGGCCCGTCGAGCCAGGCATCGTCGTGCTCGTGGAAGAGCGTGGTGGTTTTCGCGGACGCGGTGTCGAGCAACTGAATCCAGCGGTCCTTATTGTCGGCCGAGCGCACGACCATCACGGCGCGGGTTCCCTGTTCGTTGAACTGAGGAAGATCGACATCTACCTGCCTGTCACCCAGACCCGGATCGGCCCACTGAACCGCGCCGGTGACGGCATCCAGAATCGCCACGCGCGTACGCTCCTGAGGATCGCCGACATTGGTCCGGCCCTTGATCTCCTCGGTGTAACCCGATTCGGTGACGTAGTTCGGAACGTTGTCCGGCTTGTCGCCTTTGGCGCCTTCTTTGACCAGGGCGATGACGCATTTCTCGCTAGGGCACAGCTCCAGGTGTTGGATCGTCTGGCGCTCGGCAAGCTCGAACGGCTTGCGCGGGTTCTCGCGCTTCTTCTTGGCTTCCTCGGCGTCCTTTTGACGGACGCGGTCGCGTACGGCGGCGATCAGCTCCTTTTCCTGCTTTTGGAGGAACTCCTGGCTGCTGTTTGGCGCGGGCTTGCTCTCGGGCGTCGCAGGCGCCGGCTTGATGTCGGTCATCTGGTCTATCGAAGTGACGCCCGAGCCCTGGCTCAGGTCCAGAATGTAGAGGTTTTCGCCGCGCGTGAACGCCACCCGTTTTTCGTCCTGCGTGAACTGCGGGGCGCTCTCCACATCCAAGGTGTTAGTGAGCTGCCGGGCTTTGTCCGTGGTGAAGTCGTACAGAAAAATATCGCCGTCCTGGACGTAGACGGTTCGCTTTCGGTCCCGGGTGGCGTCTTCCGAAACGGGAGGCGCGATCTTGGCATCTTCGTCGCTGAGCTTGCGCGGATAACCGCTATCGCGCGAGACCACCCAAGTCTCTAGCGGCTTGTCGATAGGCTCGCCGGCCTGCTTCCATTGGAAGTAAATCCGCTGGTTATCGCCTGACCAGCGAACGTCCTGCGGCGTATATCCATACAGTTCCGGCCCACGCATGATGTTGTCGATGGTGAGCAGGAACTTGCCCTGGGCCGAGACTTGCGACCGCTGACCCGCCAGCAGCACGAGCATGACCACCACCAACACAATCCGTTTTAAGGGCATTACCTGCGATTATATGATGCTCCGCAGGCGGCGCACGCCTTCCGCGAACGTGGCGGGCTCCGGCAGGAGGCTCAAGACCAGAAACGCCTCGGATTCGAAGTCGAAGAAGAATCCAGGTTGCACCAGGACATCGGATTCGTCCAGCAGCTTGAGCGTCCACTCCTCCTCAGAGCGGGTTCGAGGGACCTGAAGCACGGCGTACCAGCCGCCTTCGGTGCGTAACAACGTCGCGGCGGAACCGTGCATGGTTTCGCGCAGCCGGGCGAGGTTCGCGGCCGTGCGCTCGCGAATTTGCTCCATGATGCCGCCCGAAAGCGCGAGCAACCGGGGCAGGGCAATCTGCACCGGCGTCGAGACCGAGAGATACGTGTCCGCGACAAGCTCCAGCGCGTCCATTGCTTGATCGCGAGCTCGATTCGGTCCGCCGGCGCCCCCATTGACAATGATCCAGCCCAGCTTCATCTGCGGCAATCCCGCGATTTTCGACAGCCCGCTCATGGAGAACGTGAGCGCCCGTCGGTCGCCCGCCAGTGTCGATACGCGGTCACCCTCGTCGGCGAACGCGTAATCGCGAAAAACCTCGTCGGAAAGAATCGCCAAGCCTCGCTCGGCGGCGAGCGAATCCAGTCGCTCCAACTCGGCGCGCTTCAGGAACGATCCAGTGGGATTGTTGGGATTCACCACCACGATGCCCCGAGTACGAGGCGTGATCGCTTGCTCCAGAGCATCGAAGTCGACGTGCCAGACACCGTCGTAGCGCAGCGGGTACTGGCGGATGCGGACCGACTCGAGTCCCGCCAGAAATTCGAACAGCGGATAGGAGGGCCGGGGCGCCAGGATCTCGTCCCCAGGATTCGCCAGAAGCTTGAAGAGAGAGGCGTACGCTTCACTGGTACTGGCCGTGAGTAGAATATTGTCGCTCGGAACCTGCGTTCCGCGATCGCGATAGTAGCCGGCGACGGCCTCTCGAGCCGTGTCCAGCCCCCGCGGCGAAGGATGGTAGCGCAGAGCGTTCGCGTCAGCCAGAGCGGCCAGGATCTCGGCTTGGGGATAGTCCAGACCGGAGCGCGTGGGGTTCGATTCGGTAAGATCCAGCACCGGACAGCCGGCTTGGCGCTTTTCGGCCACGAGCGTGGCGATGCGGTTCGGGCGCAGGCTCCAATCCAGGCGAGACGAGAACACGTTACTTCTTTTGGACCGGAGTGATGGTGACTTCGGACGTGCCGTTATCGGCGCGGACGTCGATCATCACGTTGCGGTTGTGGGAATCGTCAGCGGCCGAAAGGAATCCGCCGTATTCGCCGCCGCCGCGCGCCTCTTTGTGGACGCCGTTCTGGGCGAGCTGGCGCTCGTAAAAGTCTAGAATCTTCTCGGCGGGATCCTTGCTTTGGAAGACAAAAGCCGATCCGTTCCCTTGGGGAGGCGATCCCGGATAGGCGGCGATCCAGGAAGGCAGCGCATTGGGATCGGCGGACTTCGAGCCACAGGCGCTGGCCAGCAGCGTCAGAAGGGCTAACCCGATCCATCCGTGAGCCCTGGATACCTTTGCCATCAGGGTGTCATCATAGCATCCCTTCTTAAATACCCGGAAAGTTTGACGCTTGAGGGAACCTACGCTACCATGATGTTGCGGGGTGGAGCAGTCTGGTAGCTCGTTGGGCTCATAACCCAAAGGTCGTAGGTTCAAATCCTACCCCCGCAACCATCCGAATGTGCTCGGTGGTTGAGGTTCCGGCTTCTTCACTGTACCCACCCAATAGGTTCCATTCCCCTTCGGCGATGTAGTGGCCTTTCTTGCCTTCGAGTTGCGGCATCATCCGTATCCCGCCGACGTGCTTCGCCAGTTCAGCCTTGGCCGTCTGGACATCAACCTTGAGAAGCTGGCGGATGTCGCCAAGTTGCCCGGTCACGAAATTGCGGATGCGCCCGATCTCGCCGGAAACAGAGTCCGATTCCGTACCGAGAAGTTGGCGGGTGATTTCTCGTTGTTCCTGCTCCCGGCTGTTTATCGCTTCCACCAGGGCAGGGGACGGGCCACAAGAGGCCACGGTCGAAACAAGGTTGCCAAGCTCTTGCTGGAGTAGTTGGGACCGCTGGCGCATCCGAGCTAGCTTGTCGTCAAGGCCAGCAAGAGAGCGCTCCAACTGCCGCTGAAACTCTCGGATTGCGTAATCAATGGCCTCGGGCTGCAACACAGCATCTTGCAGTTCAGAGAAAAGCCGTTCCTGAAGAAAGTCCGCACGTTCCTTCACGCCGTTGGAACAAGCGCCACGATTGAAGTTCTGAGGGCAACCGTACCGGGGATGATTATGCTTGCCCCGCCCGGACACGATGATCAGATTGGCTCCGCAGACACCGCACTTCATAAAACCTGTCAGGAGGTTTGGACTTGTAGCAGCCCGGTGCAGCAGTCCAGGGCGATTCCCATAGTTGTACTTCTCAGCCACAAGAGCGATTCTCTGTTGAACCCGCTGCCAAAGGGTTTCATCAATGATGCGAAGTTCTGGCTTGTCAAGAATCCGCCATTCAGATTTAGGACGTTCCCGGCTCACTCGCTTGTTGGTGCCGGGTTTCTTTAAGAAGTGACGCCGGTTCCAGACCATGCGGCCTCTGTAAATCTCACGTCGCAGCATTTCTCGAATGGCGCTTGGACACCAAGTCGCAAGATTCTTCCCTTGCCGCTTGCGTGGTGGTGGAATGTGTTCTCGGTTCAGCGCCTTGGCGATAACCTTGAGCGAGCCGCCATCCGCTGCCATTTCAAAAATCCGACGCACGACGCTGGCTTCGGTTTCATTGATCTCGTACCGGACAGCAGACGTTCCATCCGCCCCAGTGACGGTGGGAACGGGCACATTGTCATATCCGTAACAACGTCCGCCTGTATGCAGTCCCTTCAGGGCACGGCCTTCGAGACCACGATGAGTCTTGCTCCCGAGTTCATCGAGATAGATTTCGTCAGCAAGCCCATGGAATGTCATCAACACTTTGGCCTGCCGGTTGTGAGTGTCGATTCCTTGAGACACGGCAACAACTCGAATCCCCAGAAACTTCATCTCGTCGGCGAACTTCGCATTCTCACCGAGGTTTCGACACAATCGGCTCGTGTCGTCCACCAATAAAACCTCGAACGGGCGTGGCAAACGTGTCATTGCCGACAGCATCTTCATCCACCCCGGTCGATCCACTCCAGCCCCGGAAAGCTCTTTGTCGGAGTAGATGAACTCAGGGAGCACATCCCATCCCTGAGTCACGGCGTACTCCCGGCACTTTCTCAGTTGATCCTCAATAGAGGCAGGGCTTTGCCGATCACTGGAGTAACGAGCGTATGCTGCACAGCGCAATTTCATCTGACAGACTCCGAAACTTTGCTACGAAGGTTCACGTCATTATCCCTCGTCGTAGACTGATATTGTTTGACCATGGCTGGAATGAATACGTTGTCCAGCCAATCCTTCAGGAGTGGATCAAGTCGTCGCCCATGGGCGCAACCCCCTTTCCCCAGCCGAGCCGTATCGTCGGCTGGGTGTTTGATTTTTTGAGACACGGGATTCACCAAAACTGGATTGGCTCATCGCCAATTCACTTCGGCTCTCCCGTGCGAACCTCAGAGATGAACGGGTACTCCTGGGGTAACCGCTGATTCAGGTCTTCCACCAACTTCGCCCACTCGCTGCGGTGCTTCTCCACGACGTTAGAAGCGATCCACACGAATAGTGGTCGGGGCTTCGCAGTCCACTCGGCCATCTTCACCTTCATGTCGTGCAGTTGCTTGGTGCGCCCGCTTAGGGGCACTGCTGAGGCGGAAGTCGAACCGATTCCGCTCTCTTCCGGGTCAGGGAACTCATCCCGAAGCTTCTTGACGTGTTTGTACTGGCACTTGGGCGAAATGATTCCAGTCTCGACTCCGTGCTGGAATCCATCCTCCGAAAGCGTATTGATTGCTGCGAGTGTGTTCCAGGAGAAGGGCAGGTACGGACGGTACTTCGGGTCATTGATACGTGGGCTTTTTGCCAAATTGCGAAGGCGTTGGGCCACCGAGTAAGTGAAGGGCAACCGCTCGACAAACTTCTTGCGGAATGCCTTCCTGGGCATCATCGCCGCTGCTTTTTCGAGCAGGCGTCCACACTCAAGAACGCTATCGAACGACTTATTCCAGTGAACGCAGATTTGGGAAGCGAGGTACGCTTCATCTTCTACTGGCGGCGCATCGGGAGTACCCGGATCACTTGGACCCTCGGCGTTGCATTCGCCTCCAGCGGTAGGGTTGTCCTCAAAAAGCGATTCAAAGCGTGGCCTCTCTTTGGAAGTGGTCTTTTTCTCGTAGAGTGAGGCCGCTTGTTGCGCTAAGTCGGGTTCAGTGCGGTTGATCGGAGGCTCGGCCATTGTGGAGGCCGTGCCGTCGTTTTCGTCAGCGTGATTTGAAATCATCATGGCCCAAGTTTTCTGGCCAAGATGCGACTTTCGATGGGAACAATGGGACTTTCCTATGGGAACTATTTGAGGGCGGGAACTCTTGATGGGAACTATCTTTTCCGAAATCCCTCTCTGGTGCGCTCCTTGAGCGCTTTCTTGGTAGCCTCATTCCGCTCAAGCAAAGCGAGGATGCGTCGTCCGGGCAGGGAGTTGTTGGCTAACTCCCCTCGTCGCCACCTGTCCCACTGCTTGCGATGAACATTTGCCATCCCGTGAAGCTCCTGCATCTCATACTTGCCGCCGTAGACAGGGTGCTCATTGGTGGAAAGGTATTTATGCTCAAGAGCCTTTCGTTCGTCAGGGGTAGTTTCTACCAGTCGTGACTTTTTATACGATTCCGCCCATTCCGGCACAAGCGTATCGCTGGCGTCGCTTGGAGAATAGCCGGTCTCCCCTTTGCGCTTGCGAACCTTGTGCTGAAGAGCGTATGCAAGGAGAACGTCGAACATCCCCTTTTTCATCTCGTGCGCTTCCTCATCGTCGGCGTACTTCGATGTGACTTCCCGCAGCTTGGAAAGGGACTCATCCACCAAACTGATAAACCACTCCCTATACTTTTCCTCCACGTAGAAATCGCCCAGAACTATTCCGTGATTGTCTTCTGGCTCATGGGGCGTTGGAAGCCACCCGGCATTTACGGCGATGTTGAATGCCTGTCCGGGGATGTATTCTTCAAGGTACCCAGGAGTAAGAACGCCGGGAATCTCAACGCCTAATGCATGGCTACCCTCGATGACGGCCTCAGCAATCGAGATGCAGGCGGCGTTCAAGCTGTCGCTTAGAGTTGCGTGGCCCAGAGGGGCGGTCGCATCCATAGATGTGAGTGTGCCACGACCCGGAAGTTGACGTATACGTCACTTCTCGAATCTGACCCAGAGTCCCGCCCTGAGAACACGCCCGCCCGGTTTAATAAACCCCTGAACAAGGGATTCCTTACCTAGTTTTCACTGGTGTTTCCAGTTTTGGGCGTCCTTCGGTGACTATGGTCCCGTACCTCCGTAAGAGCGCCCGGATGTATGCCTGTTTCACCGGACGGAGCCGTTCGCTGGGATATCTGTTTTCACGTCTATCCAGATATCTCGCCGGTACCCGGCCTGCGCTCAACGGATTCCAGAGCGTAGAGCATCGCCCGTCGTGCAAACTCGGATCGGGACAAACCCGATAGGGCAGGGTTCTCCAGAATTGCAGTGGCGACCCTTTCGCAAAGTTCGGGACTGATGCGAACAATAAACACTCGGTCAAGCCTGGATCGGGTGTTCTTGACCGAAAGGAAGCTTCGCTTAGGGCTTGACGGTTGTTTTGCGGTGCTCATCGTCATTCTTCCTTGCGGCCTTTCCTGCATAGGCGGCGTAATCCAGAAGCTCTTTCAGGTAGTAGGCGACGGACAAGGCTCTTCCGGTGTGACCCTGCACGATGCAGTCCCGAAGCTCTCCGTATAGCGCCGCCCCGTCTTGTTGAAGGCTGTAGAACGTTTCCTGCTTGACACCGAACACGCTTATGGCTTCCTTCGCCACTTCCATGCCTTGCCGGATCAGGAAGACTGAGTAGGGTGGCGGTTCTTTGAGATACCCATTCGGACTGTGTATTCTAATTCGTTTCATAGTTCTCCTAATAAAGACACCAATAGACAAGACTCCGAAAGTAACAGGAGCCGAAGCTATTGTTTGTGAACTGCTTTCACGGAGTTCGATCCAGCGGTCTGCCGCACGGAGAACCCGAAACATAATGTCTGTTCAGTGTGCTGTGACCCTGAACTCGTTTGAAAAAACGATGCGGTCGGTATGGTTGCCCACGTTCTTCAAGCAATACCCAACCGCACCGTCCAGGTCGTAAATCCGTCGAATCAGCACGTCTGATTCGAGTAGCCGTCTGTGCTGTCCCATCGCTGGAGCCATCTCTTTTGGACGCCACCGCTGTACGCCTTCAACCTCGAATCTCTCGGCAAGATGATCTGGAACCCGAACCAGCAGATGAGCGTGTTCCTTTGACAGCAAAGGGCCGATCTCGATGGCCGCTACGAAAAGAAACTCGTCGCCTACGTTCCGTCGAAAGAACTTACGACCGAACAGCGCTTCCAGTACTTCTCTATTCCACTCCCGAAGATGCCTCACGACGGTTTGATGTCGGGTGTCCCGCCCGCCAGACAATGGCCTGGAGTAGTTCATCGTGGCCATGAAGTTCGGTCGCAACGAGCAAATTGCATCTCTAAGTTCGGATTCCAGTCGGCTCTGTTTCATACGATGTATTCCAAAGTATGTATACACAGGTCGCTTTCGGGAATCCCATGGAATGTGAAAGTGACGTATACGTCACTTCGTGCCGAAGTTAGCGGAAAGCCGATCTTATTGCAGTGGCTCAAGCGGTGCGAGTGGCCCGGTAAACGTGCTGCGACCGGGCTTCTTCGCCAGTTGCCTGATGATCTGCTGATTTCCGGCAGTTGTCGTTCTCAAAGATGTTCTTGACCGTCTGCCGGTGCCATTTTGCACTTTTCTTCGTCGGCACGCCGTCTGCGTTGAGAGCTTCGGCGATCATGCAGTAACTCCAGCCATCCTCACGGCGCTCCCGGATCAGACGAACGACGGCCATCTCATCCACGACGGGAACCAGCCGGTCCCCAAGACGGCGGAAACCAAAGGGAACATGATTGTAGACTTGGCCTTGCTGCCGTTTGTGCGTCAATACCGCCGTCGTCCGTTCGGCAATGAGATTGCGTTCAAGCTCGGCGAAACCGGCCATCAGAGTCAGGAACATCCGTCCCATTGCGGAGGCCGTATTCATGCTCTGCCCGCCCAAATCCACCAAGTGCAACGCAATCCCGGATCGGTCCCATGCCTTGGTCTGCCGCAGGGCGTCTTCGGCGTCCCTGAAAAGGCGGTCAAGTTTGAAGGCTACGACATGCTGCACGTCGCCGGATAGCGTTTCGAGTAGCTTTGCGCCGGATGGACGCTTCGCCAGAGGCACGGTTGCGCTAACAGCATCTTCACGAAGTATGGCCGTAAGCTCCAGGCCGGTCATGTCGCAATATGAACGCAATCGGGCTTCCTGAGTCTCCAGGGATGCGCCAAACCTGGACTGTTCCGCCGTGCTCACTCGAATGTAAGCCACGGCCCGATTGGATTGCGTGTGTTTTGACATTCTGCGTACCCAATACTATAGCGCCCCCGGCTCTAAGTCAATAGAACTGTCGCCCCACGGACGAGGGTAGACAGGGGTGAACATATTGCGTATGCAAAAGTGCGGATCAAGCTGGTAAGCTTTCGATGATGCCGCAAAGGAACGCTGGGGGACCGAAGGCCGCTACCAATAGGAAGAAAGCTGTCCAGTCGAAACGGACGGTGGGACGGCCACGAGCGAAGCATAGTTCACCGGACTATACGCAGGTGTCGCTTTACCTTCACAAGGATGTTCGGAAAAAGGTCAAGATGCACTTGTTAGAGCAAGGGGCCGAGTTCAGTGCTCTGGTGGAATCGTTGCTGCGGGATTGGCTGAAGAGACGGCCTTAGCATTTCATCATTGGTGGGGGCATATATTCACAGTTGGGCTTGGAACCACCAAGCCTTCCACCCTCCGATTTGCTCGTCCCATTCATTAAGTGATTCGTCTCTCTCTTACGTGGCAATGATGATACGATCAACACAATGTGCGCAAGTTATTTGATCTAGACCCATATCGTATTCCTTCCCAGATCCTCGGAAAACCTCCTGTAGACTTTCTTCGGATCTCCGCAGATCTGCCTCGGCGATTCTCAAAAGCTCTCGGGATCGCAGAGGCACAGCGAAGCGAGAGGCCGATTCAGTTATTCCTGGAACAATTTCCGGTTGCGTTGCTTTGCTTGGTCAGGCCGCATACCGCATGGGTGTTCCCACGTCTCGCCCTCCAGAACGCCCTTGGGGGTGGCTTCGAGCCGGACTTCCTCATCTGTGATTGGACATCTCTTGGACCAGAGTGGACCGTGGTTGAACTGGAAAGCCCAACGATGCAACCGGTGAATGCTCGTGGCATTTCCGCTGCGTGCCGACACGCCCAACAGCAGATTTCTGACTATCGAAGAATCATGGTCGAGAATACGGAACGGAACGAAAAAGATGGGTTGATGGTTGGCCACAGGCAGGCGAAATCTTGGATAATAATGGGCAGGCGGCTCCAGATTAGTAGAGCGAACCAGAGCAGATTAGCAGATCTGAGACAAGAGAACATCGAAGTAGCAACATACGACCGCCTCCTGGAAGAGTGTGAAGCGATGGCGGACTACAGAGCAAGGCAGCGAAAGGAAGCGGCAAAGCTGAAGCGTTGAGTAATGCGCACAAGCAGATCCGCCCGTCCGGGATGAGATGCGAGAAGTAAAACGATGCGAGGTTGTGGCGAGATGAAACGACCAATGGCGAAGACAATCCTGTCGAGACTCCTGTTGCTGGCGGCATTATGTTCGCCGTTGGCTTCCAGCCAAACTCCCTCTATTGAGGCGATGCGTAAAGCAGCCGAGGCTGGAAACGCTGACGCTCAGAACAACCTTGGTGTTGCCTATGACCACGGCCAAGGCGTGCCACAAAACTACCAGGAGGCGGTGCGTTGGTTTCGCAGAGCGGCAGATGCTGGGAATGCTGAAGCCCAGCACAGCCTTGGTGTTGCGTACTACGCAGGCCATGGCGTGCCTCAGGACTATACTGAAGCCGCTCGATGGTATCGAAAAGCGGCTGATGTAGGGAACGCTGACGCCCAAAATACCCTCGGTGTTCTATACGACAAAGGCCAAGGCGTGCCACAGGATCACGCTGAGGCAGTTCGTTGGTTTCGAAAATCCGCCGATGCAGGTAAAGCTGACGCCCAATACAACCTCGGAGTTGCCTACCAGATGGGGCAAGGCGTCCCACAGGACTACGCAGAAGCGGTTCGTTGGTTTCGCAGGGCTACTGATGCAGGGCACGTCGATGCCCAATATATGCTCGGTTTTTTTTACTACAGAGGACAGGGCGTGCCGCAGGACTACTTGTTAGCGTATATGTGGTGGAACCTCGCCGCTTCAAGCGCAAACGGCGAAGAACAACAACAACTTGCGAAAATGCGAGATGACCTTGCGAATAAACTGACCCCTCAACAACTCGCTGAGGCGCAACGAATGGCAAGGGAATGGCGACCTAAAAAGTAGAATGACTTGGGACGAGTCCTGATGATTGCGGGACGAATCGCTCTGGCCTAATGATTGCGCCTCGGCCTTGAAAGCGCACCGCCTGACTGTCAGAGAAAGGTATGGTTCTGTGGCTGTCCGGTGTATTTTCTGTGATCGACCGCTTGGTGCAAATCGGGCGAAGGAGCATGTTGTTCCCTCTTGGCTCCTAAAACATCTGGACGTTGAGCATGAAATAGTAGTCCCCGCCGTCGCAAGGACCGGAGATTCCGAAATCATCGAACGAAGACGCCACTCGGCGGATGCGATGCTCGAAGGGCATACTTGTAGCCAATGTAATAACGAATGGATGAGCCGTCTCGAAGATGAAGCGAAGCCCATCCTCATTTCCTTGATCGAGGCCGAGCGGCCCATTTTCGGACTCACGGACAACGAGCGACTGGTGCTGGCCCGTTGGAGTGCGAAGACAGCGTATATGATGAATAGTTCGTCGAACCTTAAGGAGAAGGTAAACCCAATCCATCTCCGAGAGCTTGCGGCGGATTCGACCCAGTTTCCAACTGGCGTTGCTGTCTTCGTCCAGCAACACGGATTGAAAGACAACCATACTCGCCACTTTGCGTGGTTTCAGCAAAATCATTGGCCTTACTCGTCGTCAGCGCTGCCATGCCCGGACGAGAAGAACAGAGGCGAGGGTGGCTACAAAATTGGCCTTCAGTTTGGGCAGTTAGTGATGCTCACGGTATTTTGGCCTCATCAACCCGGCTGGAGGTTTGTCATTGGTGCAGGGATGCATGTCCCGCTTTGGCCCGCCGAGGCCAGGGGTCTTTCCTACTCCATCAACGATAGAGTTCCAGTAAACGACTCGGCACTATGGCTCATGGCTTTCACTCGGTTGTTGGCGGTTGTGGAACTTAATTCCACGATAGGGCTTGAGCAGTTTGAGTAAGCCAGAACGCAGTGTGGTTGGTCGCAAGACCGATCAGGCTGGGAACTTGCTTGACCTGGGACCCTTGAAGGTCACTTTCCCGAGATTATGTCTTCGATTGAAATTGTCAATCATGACAATGGAAGCGTCAAAGTCCTCGTCTTCTTTGCGGACGGGTGGCACGATCCAGAACTGCAACGTCACTTCGCTCATCGCTCCCGCCGTACCCTTGTCCACCGTCTGCATTTGATTCAAAACCTTCTTTCGCAAGCCGTGCCGAAACTTCAGTTCTGCCCTGAGGATGTAGACGTGCGTCTGGGTGGCGTTTGTGATCCACCAGTCGCTCTCCACCTGCATAGCAGGTTCGTTCGCAACAAATCCCATAGCCCACCATTGGCGCTGTTGTACAAAGCTGATCGTATCTGACGTGCCACCGGACGCCCTGCCGCCCTTCTTCCGAAACCATCTCACAAGTTTGATCGCATGGTCGATGAGACCAAGCACGAAACTTGTGATGCCCATTGGGTCCGCCATCGAAAATCCCCACACCATTGTAAGAGGATTGAGGGTTTCAACAGCTTGCCGCTAACGGCAACCGAAACGGCAATTTGAGTGCGTTCGGAGCGTTGCAGTCCCCCGCAACCATCACAAAGTCACTTCCCCCGAAGAAGTTCCACTCGCCCTCGGCTACGTACTGCAATTTGCCATCTGAGCCCATCTCAGGGAGCATGCGGATCTCCGTCGTGTGCTTGGCCAGCTCAGCGCGCGCGCGATTGGTGTCCACGTTCAACAGCCCGAACAGGTCCGCCAGCCTAGTGGTAACGAACTCCCGAATCTTGCCGGGGTGCTGCTCCACGGCGCCGCGGGCGGCTGTTTGAAGTCTGTACGTTAGCTGGTCCAATTCTCGCTCTCGCTCCGCGATGGCGTCCAGCAGGAAGCGAGAATGGCCAGTGTGGGCGATCGCTGCGGCCAGGCGTATTAATTCCTGCTCGACCTCCTGTTTTCGGGTCTGCATTTCAAGTACTTCGTTGGGGACGCGCGCTTGGTGCTCCCGGATCCGGCGCGTGAACGCTCGGATGGTGTAGTCGAGCACATCTTCAGTCAAGACGTTGGCCTGCAATTCCCGGAAGAAGTTCCGTTCGATCGCGTCCTGTCGTATCGTGAGGCCGTTGGTGCGCTGGCCGGTCATGGCGGCGACCCGGTAGTGGAGTTGCAGACCAACTTCGGCGGCGGCAAGACGCACTCGATGCTCGCGCTGTGGCATCTGTTTGCCGGCGTGCCCGCGGGACAACTGCCAGGACTTGAGACGGTAACGCAGATGGCTGGTGTTTCCCAACCACCTCAGGTGCGGCGTGCAGTGCTGGTCGGCAACCGGATGTCCCCGGCCGACCTACACAAGAAGCCGGATGGAACGGTCGTTCGGACCCTTTGGGGCGAACTGGCGTGGCAACTGGGCGGCAAAGAAGGCTACGCCATGGTGCGCAGTGCGGACGAGAAGGCCGTGAGTCCGGGTGATTCGCTACGCTTGCTCTTCAATAAATACTCGCCGTGCCTGATCCTGATCGATGAGTGGGTGGCATACGCACGTCAGCTCTATAACAAGTCGGACCTGCCTGCCGGGGACTTTGATGCGCACTTCACGTTCGCGCAGACGCTGAGCGAATCGGCGAAGCTGGCCGACAAGACCCTACTAGTGGTGAGCATTCCGGCATCGCAGAACGAGATCGGCGGCGAAGGCGGTCTGGCAGCGCTTGAGCGCCTGAAGAACGTGATCGAGCGCGTTGAGACGTCGTGGCGTCCGGCGAGCGCCGAAGAGGGCTTTGAAATCGTCCGGCGGCGACTGTTCCAGCCGATTACCGATCCTGAACTGTTTACGGCGCGAGATACCGTCGTTAAGGCTTTCGCGGTTGAGTATCGCAAGTACGCGCAGGAGTTCCCGTCAGAGGCGGGGAAGAGCGAGTATGAGCGCCGGATGAAAGCCGCGTATCCAATCCATCCGGAACTATTCGAACGGCTGTACAACGACTGGTCGACTCTCGACAAATTCCAGCGGACTCGCGGCGTGCTGCGCTTGATGTCGGCGGTGATTCATACGCTGTGGGAGCGCGAGGACAAGGGACTCATGATCTTGCCGGCAAGCGTCCCGGTGGACGCCCCCACGGTCCAAAGCGAGCTGACGCGTTATCTTCCGCCGGTCTGGGATCCGATCATCGAGAAGGACATTGACGGACCGAACTCCCTGCCCCTGAGAATCGACCGCGACAACCCGATGCTCGGACGTTATTCGGCGACTCGCCGGGTGGCGCGCACGCTATATCTCGGTTCCGCCCCGACTCAAGATTCAGCAAAAAAGGGCCTCGAAGACCGGCAGATCAAGCTGGGATGCGTTCAGCCTGGCGAGACGTCCGGCACATTCGGAGACGCGCTGAGGAAGCTAGCCGACCAAGCAACCTACCTCTACGTGGATGGAAGCCGTTACTGGTATGGGACCCAGCCAAGTGTGAATCGGTTGGCCGAAGAGCGGGCTGAGCGCTATCACGCTGAAGATGTGACAGAAGAGATCCGGCGAAGGCTCACAGAAGAGGCGAAGCACCGGGGTGACTTCTCGAAGGTTCATGTGTGCCCCGCCAGTTCCGGTGACGTTGTAGATGAGCCCGAAGCGAAGCTGGTCATTCTGAGTCCAGATTCCGCGCATAGTGCAAAGACGGATTCGAGCGCGGGTCGGGTCTCCGCCGCGGACATCCTCAATCGCGGATCCGCGGGGCGCAATTGCGGGAACATGCTGGTGTTTCTGGCTGCGGATAAGACCCGGCTTGTAGACCTCGACAAGGCAGTCCGCTCCTATATGGCTTGGCAGTCGATTGAGAAGGAGAAAGTGTCGCTGAATCTGACGCCATTTCAGGCCAATCAAGTGGAACAGCGCCTGGAAAGTTCGGACAAGGCCGTGAAGGGGAGAATCCCCGAGACGTATGTCTGGCTTCTCGTGCCCGGGCAGAAGCGCCCGGAGCCCGGTCAGGCGTTCCCCGCAGTCGAGTGGCAGGAGTTCAGGCTTCAGGGACAGGAGTGGCTCGCTGAGCGGGCGTCGAAAAAGCTGAAGAACGACGGACTGCTGATCACGAGCATGGCTGGCACGATCCTTCGATTCGAGATCGACAAGGTTCCACTGTGGCGAGGGAATCACGTCGGCGTGAAGCAGCTAGTGGACGATTTCGCAAAATACTTGTATCTGCCGCGGGTCAAGAACGCCCAAGTGATTATCGACGCTATCCAGGATGGGGCCAGTCGACTCACCTGGGAGCAGGACACCTTTGCATACGCGGACTACTACGACGCTACTGCTGACCGCTACCCCGGTATCGAAGTGGGCCGGCGCCCGAATGTCCAGTTGAATGCGAACAGTGTGGTGGTGAAGCCAGCGGTTGCCGCGATGCAGATCGAAAAGGATTCTACCCCACCAAACGCCTCCGCGACCGGTGCTCGCACCGTGGATGATATTGGAGCTGGGGCGGGCACTGGCGCTGCTTCGACAGGGCAGATTGGCACAGGTTTGGGAGATGGTGGTATTCGTCCAAAGACACCAGTTCTCCGCCGTTTCCACGGCTCTGCCAAGATAGATGCGACCCATCTTTCCCGCGACGTCGATGCGATTGCCAGTTCGGTGGTCCAACACCTCGCCGGCCTTCTGGATGCCAAAGTAACGATAACTGTAGAGATTGATGCGGAGATCCCGACCGGCGCCCCGGACAATGTGGTCCGGACCGTAACGGAAAACTGCCGCACGCTGAAATTTGAGAGTTCCGGTTTCGAGGAAAGCTGACGACGCGCAGCTCGGCAACGTATCCCAAGGCCACCGGGGCAGGGAACCTTCCATTTCCGCAACTTTCTCAAAAGCCTGCTTGTTTCGCATTACAATGTGAACTCAGCTTTAAATGGCAGCCTCGCATCGCTGTCGCACACAAGGGGAAGGAGTTGGCAAGGATGCACCCGCGGCAGCGACTACCGGGCCGTGCGCTTCCTTGCGATACTAGAGAGCGTCCCCCCCTCTTTTCTTATGAAGATGACCGCCGATAAGCGCGCGATCGATAAAATTTTCCGTCGTCGTGACCGTTACGAGATTCCCGATTGGCAGCGGCAGAAGGTCTGGTCGAAAAAAAAGAAACAGGGGCTCATTGATTCCATCTTGCGGGGGTGGAAGCTCCCCAAATTCTACTTCGTGAAGAGCAGCGAGGAGAACTTCCTGGTTGAGGATGGGCAGCAGCGCCTGACGGCGATCTTCGAGTTCTTCGCAGGGGACCTCGAGCTAAGCCCCGACTCCGTGGGGATGTTCGGGGCGGCGTACTACAAGGATTTGAAGCGTCCGGTTGCTGACGCGTTTGATGATTTCGATATCGAGTTCGACGTCATCGAGGAAGCCACGGATGAGGAGCTCAAGGAGTTCTTCCAGCGCCTCCAGGAGGGCATGACGCTCACAGGGAGCGAAAAGCTCAACGCCGTGCACTCCAGGCTCCGGGATTTCTGCAAGAAGACGGCGAAGGAGCACGGGTTCTTCACGGAGACATTGACGCTATCGAATACGCGGTTCGCGCACTTCGACATCCTCGCCAAAGTGGTGACGGTGGAAATCGAAGGGCTCGCCACGGGCTTGCGGCTAGAGGATGTGAAGGCGGTGTTCGAGGCGAACAAGACCTTCTCGACCGCGTCCGCGGTGGCGAAGCGGATCAAGAACGCCCTGGACCTCCTCGCGACAGGGTTCAAGGATCACGGTTCCTTGTTGCGGACGCGCACCATGGTCCAATCGCTCATCACGTTCACCTGCAAAATCGTGACGACGGAGAACTATGCGGGGAGTGAAGCCTTGCTCCGGGAGTTCTTCGCTCGCTTCACGACGGAGCTCGCCGCTCAGATTGATAAGGGCCAGGAGGCAACGGATAGTGATTACGTGCAGTTTCAGAAGTCCGTGAGCGCGAACCTGACGGGTGCTGCGAAGACGCGGCAGGAGATACTCCTCCGGAAGCTGTTCACGATCGCGCCCGAGCTCAGCAGCATTTTTGACCCGAGCGTTGTTGCGGAGAGCGGCGTCTCAGGTCGTATCGCGACGGTCGCTGACTCTATCAATGGTCTTGTTGAGGAGGTGAACAAGAAGTATGCTGCGACGACGGGTGATGACTTGTTCAAGGCCACGAACAAGACTGCCTCGGCGCTCTTGCGCTTGCGGAAACCGGTGAAGACCCGTGCAGCATACGGGTCGTTCATCGACGACCTGTACTTTCTCTTTCGGGAGGGGCCGGGGAGTCGTCTTGATTTCTCAACGGTCCGGTCGTTCGGTCACGTGAATGACCTCCGGACGGACTTGCGGCATGACGTGGATCACGGCGAGAAGAGCAAGGTGCGTTCCAAACGCAAAAAGGGTGGCACGACGTTCGCGCTCTACGCGGGCGAGGGCACGCCCGATACGATTGAGCCAGCGAAGTTCCCGCTCTTTCAGGCGAACATTCTCACGGCCATCGAGGGAGACCTGCGATCGCTCCTCGCGAGACCCGTCACCCTACGCACCGCGACCAACTAAAACGGACCGTCCCCGTCGAGGCTGGCCTTTACTTCGTCGGTGTAGAAGTGTCCTATTTGAAACAAAGAGGCGGTGCGTTAGGCTGCAAACCACACGATTCATTGCGTTCTTTAGCCACACCGTGCAATGCCGGTTCTTGAGTTCTCGCATGGTGGTAGAGTCGGACAATATATATGGCGGAACGTCGTGCCCCTGCTGATGGGAAGCAACTCGAAGATCTCGTCGCAACCATTGAGGGGCTGCTCTTGCCCAATGGCTTTGCGGTCACAAAGAACACGCGCGTCTACAATGACAACGGTGTGCAGGTAGCAGAGTTTGACGTGGAGATACGCGGCAAACTCGGGTCAGGAAACATCGCGTGGCTGATCGAGTGCCGGAACCGTCCTCGCGAGGGACCAGCGCCGGGAGCGTGGATCGAGCAACTCGTCGGTCGACGGTCGCGCTTCAATTTCAACAAGGTCACCGCCGTCTCCACCACAGGATTCGCGGAAGGCGCGGTCGAGCACGCCAAAGAAGCAGGTATTGATCTTCGGGAACTCGGGGATATCGCACCAGAAATGGCCAACTGGCTCGGATTGCGAGTCCTCCAAAGCCAAGAACGCCATCATTCTCTGCAGAACGCAAACCTGCACATCAATGAGAACGAATCACCGGAGCGCGCAGAAGCTGCGATGACCGCGCTCGCTGGCAAGCAGCTCGGCGAACCGCAACTGCGCAGCGTGCAGACCGGTGACACCGTGTCCCTGACGACGGCCTTCATGGGCGCTGTCGCCGAGAACCCACACCTCATCGAGGGCACCCTCCCGAACCAACCACCTACGCCTCTGAAACTCCACATTCATTACCCAAAGGATGATAGCCACTTCGTCGTCGATACCAGCCTCGGCCCTGTGCGTATCACGAGCATCGAGTACGAGGGGACCATCAGCATCATTGAGAAACTCGTGCCGTTGTCCCAGGTAGCAGAGTACCGAGGTGTTGGGGGAGAACAGCCTGTCTCACAGACAGCAGCCTTCACGAGTGAGGAGATCAGCGTCGAGCTACACCGGCTCAACGAGACCGGGGCAATCTACGTCACTGCGAGACGACACGAGCCATCAGCATAGTCCTGACCGCCAGACTGTCACCTTGGTTGTTTCAGGAAGCTGGCATTCGACGAGCTCCAGTGGTGAATCACTGGTGCGAACATCCCTTACCGCCTTAAGAGGAGTCATCCATTGGGGTCCGGACCAAGCCTCCCCGGACCGATTGAGTGTGCGGGAAACCTTCGATTTCCGAAGGCCTACGCCGCCGCCGGGTCGGGCATTGTTTCCAGCGCCGGGGAGGGTACCTTACTCGCGACCATTTCCGTACACCGGTAAGCATCCACCACGGTAGAAACTGGGGCACCGAGTTCTTTGGCGATCGCACGCCAGCTCCGGCCCTCCGTCCGGAGACGGATTACCTCATCGCGCCGGAAAACACGACGCGGCCGGCCCAAGATCTTTCCCCGGGCCTTGGCGGCTCGGATACCTGACAGGGTGCGTTCCCGGATGATTTCGCGCTCGAACTCCGCAACGCCCGCGAGAATGGTCAGCATCAGCCGGCTGGACGGGTTAGCGGCATCAGTGTCGATCCCCTGGCTGATTGCGATGAAGCGTACGCCATAACTGGTAAGAGCCGCAAGCTGCTGGCTAAGGTGAAGAACCGAACGGCCGAAGCGATCAATCTTGTACACCAGGACCGCGTCGAAATCGCGCCGTCCGGCGGCCGTCATCATTCGATCGAGCGCTGGCCGGCTGGCCTTGGCGCCGGATACGCCGGAGTCGACGAACTCGCCGGCGGATTCCCAGCCGCGACGGGCGATGTACTCACGGAGCTCCCGGAGCTGTAGATCGCAGTTCTGGTCCGTAGTCGAGACTCGTGCGTAGACCGCCGTCTTGAGGGACGTGGAATTGCTGGTGGTAGCCTGTGCTGTAGGCATCGTGAAACTTACCCTTTCGCGCTGCTTAGGGCCCGGCGTCGGTTCCAGCCGACTCCGGGCCTGTCATCTGTCAGCTCTAATATTAAATCCGAGTGGCTTAGATGTCAATACTGATATTACGTGCTAATATGCATTTATGTCGGTTCGACAAACCTTACCAGTGAGACGAACTGAACAACTTAGTCGGTTCGGATCAAAGGGCGGCAAGGCTGCGGCGGCGAGAATGACCGCGGCCGAGCGACGCGAGCGGGCATTGAAGGCGGTTGCAGCGCGCGAAGCGAAGCGAAAGGTGAAGAGCAAGTAAGTCGTTCCTCGTGCTGCGACCCATTGCCATTGCGTCATGTAACCGCACGGTTCCATGACAAAGCTCCTCCTTTGGGTTAATGGTCATGCCCAACCGGAAACAATCCACATGTCCGGTTAATCGGCACTTGAGTCCCGGGGAGGGGTGAGCACGAGGAATAAACCGCTCGCGCTGCAATGAAACTTAGCCTCGGGTGATGGGACTCTACCACGGCGCTCTTGCGCGCTCGTCAAGGACTAACGGGATACCGGCGTTCGATCGAGACCTTTCTACTAAATCGTCTTCTGAATCGACAAAACCTCGGCCTTGGTCTTTTCGCGGGATTTGATCAGAGTATCTTCGAGCGCGGCCTCGGAAATAGGCAGAATGAGACGGAAGACACTTCCTGCGGCCGAAGACGCCAGTTCCACGCACCCACTGTGCGCTTCGGCGCCCCACTTGGCGATCGCCAGACCAAGGCCAGCGCCGCCGGCTTCACGCGAACGACCTTCGTCGATCCGATAAAACCGGTCAAAAACTTTGTCCCGGTGCTCGGGCGGAATGCCTGGACCACAATCCTCTATCTCGATGCAAGCGGTAAGAGAGTCTCTTCGCAAGACGCGAACCTTGATATGTCCGTTGCGAGGGGAATACTTGATGGCATTGTCAACAAGGTTGATAATGACTTGGCGCAAGACGACGCTATCGGCTCTCACGCGAATGGAGTCGTCTCCCTCAAGCGACAATGTCTGGCCCTTTTCTTCGGCGAGTACGTCGAGAAGAAACGAAGCTTCCTGGACCAGAGGGAGAAGACCAATCGTGGCTCGCTCCAGCCGGATCTGGCCGGAATCCGCACGCGAGATCGTCAGGAGACTTTCAACAAGGCGGCCCAACCGCCCTGCCTCTTCCAACATGCTTCCCACGACTTCTCGATAATGCTCGCGATCCCCGTCCTTTTGAAGGCCGACCTCGCCAACACTACGGATCGCGGTAAGGGGTGTACGGAGTTCATGGGACGCGTCCGAGGTAAACCGCTTCAACTGTTCAAAAGAGCCTTCCAAACGCGAGAGTGTCTCGTTGAAAGCCTGGGCCAGGAGACCAATCTCATCGTGCGGATTCTCTACATCAATACGGGCGCCTAGCCGCTCCGCATTGATTTCACTGGCGCGGCGCGCCATCCGCTCCACGGGGCTGAGCGCGCGCCTCGCGAGAAAGTAGCCCCCGAACCCGGCCAGCCCCAGCGCCAACGGCAAGCCGACAAGCAGACCTATGACCAGCTGCCAGAAACGCTGCCACATGGGGTCTTCGCTAAATCCCACGCGGATGAGTATCCGATGACCTTCGA
>Ga0209483_1000156_pt1 | contig 64357 bp, 48 predicted proteins | sample NGEPerA_FD_184508 | JGI IMG/M metagenome (GOLD analysis project Ga0209483, IMG submission 184508) | Arctic peat soil microbial communities from the Barrow Environmental Observatory site, Barrow, Alaska, USA - NGEE PermafrostL2-A... | ecosystem: Environmental > Terrestrial > Soil > Wetlands >... | reverse complement strand
ATCGCGACTGGTTGCTCGGGCAATTGGGATACCTGGCAGGTCGGCACGCGCACTGCGTGGGCTCCGGTTGCCAACCTCGAAGTTGGCGTCGATGTTATGTACACCAACCTGGATGCTCGTAACACGGGCGTCACGGCGACGTCAGCCGACCAGAGCGCCTGGGTCAGCTACCTCCGCATTCAGCGTAACTTCTATCCTTGATCGTCCGATCGAGGCGAAGTTCGCCTGAAAACGTAAAAGCCCCTGGCGGGAAACCGCCGGGGGTTCTTCCCTTACCGATCCTTATCGATAAAAATTTGAACGTCGCAACCGATGACCGCTCAGCTTGCTTACATTCAGTCGCCGGATCTGGTCGAAGCCATGCGGCTTGAGCGGCTTGCCTTTGCCGCCAAACTTCGCATGGCGCGTGCCGTGATCGGCTGGAGCCAATGCGAATTGGCGTTTCACGCCGGCTTGACCCAGCGCTCCGTCCACAAACTGGAACAGGGCGAAACCGAACCACGCCGCGCCACGGTGCGCGCTATTGAGTTGCTCTGGCGCGAACAAAGCATTGAATTCGAAGATCTCGCCGACGGCGGCTTTCGGGTAAGCGTGCGCTCCCAGTTGCTCGACGGCCCGATCACCGTGCCGACCCGGCGCCGCCAAGCCGCCCGGCTGCGGCTGGGAGTCACCTCCATCTCCCGCGCATCGCCCGCCCACCGCGCTTAATCGCCAAACTTTCACGCTAGAGCCCCGGCTTTGATGGAATCAAAGCCGGGGCTCTAGCTTTTATTTTATCGCGTTTCTTCACGCGAACCGGTACCCACTTCGCTCGAAAACGCTCTAGTGCCGCCGCGCTACGGCGCACGATGCCGCGCGTTGCCAGCGGCCGGTATTCGTCATATACCGGAATCGAGGCCAATCCGGTCTGTTAGCAACCTCACCATCCACGTTGATCCACCATGACCGCGCGCATTTACAAACCGTCCAAGACCGCCATGCAGTCGGGGACGGCCAATACCAAGGCTTGGGTGGTCGACTTCGATTTGCAGGAACCGCGCCAGATCGAACCCCTGATGGGTTGGACTTCGTCCGGCGACATGCGCCAGCAGTTGCGCCTGCGCTTTGCCAGCGAAGCCGAGGCGGTGGCGTATTGCGAGCGTCATGGCATCGCCTATCAATTGTTCGAGGCGAAACCCGTCAGCCGGCGCACCATGTCCTACGCGGACAATTTCTCGTTCAAGCGCCGCGACGCCTGGACCCACTAGCAGTCTGCTGAAAAACCTAAAAATTGATGCTTCGCGCTCTCTCGCTGGTCGGTATTTTGTTTTCCGGTTCTTCGATGGGCTTTAGGCGGCCTGAACGCCCGCCTGCTTGGCCGCCTACGCGGCCACCAGCTTAGGAATTCGGATCAGATTGTAGGCGATCAGATTGAGCATGAAGTCGGCGGCGACGCGGCCGATGCCGCGATGCTTGGTCTTGCGCATCGTGCCGTACTGCTTGCCCCAGCCGAAGATGCATTCGATCATCGCGCGTCGCGTTTGCGACATGCCATAGCCTTGGTGCCGCGTGGTGCGTTCGTCGATGGCGCTGCGACGGTTCTTGCCGGTCTTGGTTGCGCCGTTGTTCTGCGTCACATGCGGCGTGACATTGATGGCGCGCAGATTGGCCACATGATCGGCTGTGTCATAGGCCTTGTCCGCACCGGCGTTGATGCGGCGGCCGACTTGCCTGGCCTTGGTTTTGAGCATCGTCTCAGCGGCGCGGCGCTCGGCGGTGCCATTGGCGTGCGTGACCATGCCGGCCACCGCCAGTCCATGCCGGTTTTCCATGATGGCGTGGCCCATATAGGTGAGCTTCGCCTCCCGCCCGGCGGCCTTGCGGTAAAGCCGGCTGTCGGGATCGCTGGCGCTGGCGTGCGTATCGTTCTTGCGCTTCTGGCCATGGAAGTTCGTGCCATCGTCATCCTCGCCGCTACCGTCCTTGGGACGAAAGCTCTTCTGCGAAGCCCATGCCTCGATCAACGTGCCGTCCACCGAAAAATGCTCGTTCGATAGCAGCGGCTTGACCTGCGGATGATGCAGAAGCTTGCTCATGAACTTCGTAAATATCTCGCCGTTCTGCAGCCGCTCGCGGTTCTTCGTGAAGGTGGTCGGGTCCCAGACCCGATCGTCGGGCGAAAGCCCCACAAACCAGCGGTACAAAAGATTGTAGTCCAACTGTTCCATCAACTGTCGTTCCGACCGGATGCCGTAGAACACCTGCAGCAGCAACGCACTCAGCAATTGCTCAGGAGGGATCGAGGGCCGTCCTTCGCTCGCGTAGAGCGCCCACAGGCTACGGTTCAGATCGCCGAGCACCTCTCGGACAAGTTCCCGGATCCTCCTCAGCGGATGGCCCGCCGGCACCCGCGCTTCCGGCGAGATGTAAGAAAACAATCCGCCCTGGTCCTCAAATGTACCTCGCATGCCAGCCTCCGATGATTCGCCGTAGAAAATCGAATCATCAAACTAACGCCGTGGCGAGAGGTTTTTCAGCAGACTGCTAGAGCCTTTCCGGCTTTGATGGAATCAAAGCCGAGGCTCTAGCTTTTACTTTATCGCGTTTTCTTCACGCGAACCGGTACCCACTTCGCTCGAAAACGCTCTAACCTCGTTTGAGTGCTTATCGCAAAGCCCGGCGGCTATGGCTGACTGGCCGTAGCCGGCAATTCGAGGCCTTTGGCGCCGGCTCGCTGGCGTAGTAGCGAGATGAAGCGCTCCTCCGGCATCGGCTGACCGAGCAGGAAACCCTGGCCGTAATCGCAGCCCATGCTGACCAGCGCCACCGCGTCGGCGGCTTTTTCGATGCCCATCGCGACCGCGACCTTGCCGAAATTATGCGCCAGATCGATCACCGTTTTGCACAGCGGCGCGTTGACTTTGTCGGTGCCGCAGTCGGCGACAAAGGTGCGGTCGAGCTTCAGCTCGGCGAAGGGCATGTCGCCCAAGCGGGCGAGCGATGAGGTGCCGCGGCCAAAATCGTCAATGGCGAGGCGTACATTGCAGCGTTCCAGCCGCTTGGCAAGTTCGCTGGCGAGCGCCAGGTCGGTGACGATCTGCTCTTCCGGCACGTCGATGATCAGCCCGGCCCATTTCGATGCGCGCGGACGATATTTATACACGATCTCCTCGACCGGCATCTTCTCCAATGCGTTGACCGGAATGTTGACCGTGAGCTTGAGATTGACGCCGAGTTTGGAAAACGTAAGCCCGGTCTTGAGCGCGCTCACCAGCGCCAATTCGGACAGGCTGATGACACTGGATTCCTTGGCGTCCGGCATAAAGGCGCCGGGCGAGGCAATGCCGTGCAGCGGGTGGCGTGCGCGGGCATAGCCTTCCGCTCCGGCAAGCTGTTTTCGTCGCAGGTCGATCTTGGGCTGGTACCAGAATTCCATCCAACCGTTCTTGATCGCTTCGTCGAGGTCGATGCGCGCGGCCGCCGCGGCCGGCGTGCCGAGTTTGAGCTCTTGCAAAATCCTGACGATGGCGTCGGTTTCGAACGGCTTCTTGAGCACCGGCAGCATGGTGAGTTGGTGCTGTACGCCGACATTCTTGACGTGCTCGAGCACCGCGGCGCCGCGCATGCTCATTAATTGCACGTTGCCGGCAAAGCCGCTTTTTCCAAGCGCGATCACGGTTTCAATCGCGTCCGCCGATTCAAGCGAGATGTTGAGAAAGACCAGGTCGGGTACGCGCCGGCCGATCGCGGCACGCATGTCGGCGCCATCGGGAAATTCCATGGTGTCGATACCGGCGCCATGCAGCACCAGCGAAAGGAAATGGCGGATGCTGGCTTCGTCGTCGACGACGTAGCAGAGCGGCGCTCCCGCCGGCGCAAGCGGCGGCGCTTCGACGGCAGCCATGACGCCGTCTTCAGTTTTGGCCGGTGCTGATTCTGGCGTCTCGGTCATACCGTATCGAGCGCGCTGGAGCCTTGGACGCTATTGATGTCCGGGAACGGTATCAGTGTGCCAAACGTGTTAAATTTGGGTTTCTGCCCTCGTTTGCCCCTGCCCAAAAAGCGGGCAAGTCTCGGAACGGGCCTAGGCGCGTCCGGGTGGCGGTGCATAAAAACATTGGCGACCCCGGAGGGACTCGAACCCCCGACCACAAGTTTAGAAAACTCGTGCTCTATCCAGCTGAGCTACGGGGTCTCCAAGTTTCGGGTTTACCCGTCCCAGGCCTCTATTGAAAGGTGCGCGGAGCGTTCCGGGCCGTTAACGTGACCAGATGAGCAATATCGGTGACCTCGACTGCGCCGCCTTAACGGCGGCCTACCGGCGCGGCGATCTGTCGCCCGTCGAGGTCGCGCGCGATTGCCTTGCCGGGATAGAACGCCACGCCGCCTTCAATGCCTTTATGCCGGTGCGGCCGGAACCCGTTCTGGAAGCCGCGGCCGCATCCGAGGCCCGTTGGCGAAACGGGCAGCCGCTGAGCAGGCTCGACGGGATACCGGCGACGATCAAGGACAACATCTGGCTGAAAGATTATCCGGCCCGGCGCGGCTCTAAAACGAGCAGCGATGCGCCGGTCAAAGCGGATTCGCCGGCGGTCGCGCGCCTGCGCGAGGCCGGCGCGGTCATTCTCGGCAAGACTTGTATGCCCGAGCATGGCTGGATCGGCGCTTGTCACAGTCCGCTCACCGGCATCACGCGTAATCCGTGGTCGCCCGAACATACCCCGGGCGGTTCGACCGGCGGCGGCGCGGTGGCGGCTTTGGTCGGCATCGGCCGCTTACATCTCGGCACCGACGGCGCCGGCTCCTTGCGCATCCCGGCATCGTTTACCGGCGTCGTCGGCATGAAGCCGAGCTTGGGGCTGGTGCCGATCTATCCGGCGTTGCTGCTTACCGTGCTGTCGCATCAGGGGCCGATTGCGCGCACCGTCGAAGATGCCGCCGCCATGCTGTCGGCGATCGCACAGCCTGACGAGCGCGACATGGCGGCGTGGAATCGGCCGCCGCCCGATTTCACCGACGGCTTGGAGCGCGGCGTTGAAGGCTTGCGGGTGGCGCTTTCGATGCGGCTCGGTCACGTCGAGACGCTCGATCCCGAGATCGAGCGCGCAGTGATGACGGTCGCTTGCTCGCTCGAAGCGCAAGGGGCGATTGTCGAGGAGGCCGATCCGCCGCTCACGCGCACGCTCGAATATATCCGCGCCATGTGGTGGCCGGTGGCGGCGGCGATTGTCGATGCGGTGCCCAAAGAACAGCGCGCCGGCATGGACCCTGGATTCCTCAAAATCGCAGAGCGCGGCCTGTCCTATACCGTCGCGGATTATCTAGCCGCCTATACCGCGCGCGCCGAACTGCACAACGCCATGCTCGGCTTTCATCGCCGTTACGACCTTCTGCTGACGCCAACCATGCCGGTGACGGCCTTGCGCGCCGGAGCGGAAATGCCGGAGCAGGGCGCAAATGGAAGAGCAAATGGAAGAGATTGGGGCGACGACTGGCTGAACTGGTCGCCTTATACCTATCCGTTCAACCTGACCCAGCAGCCGGCCGCTTCGGTGCCGTGCGGCTTGTCGGGCGCCGGGCTGCCGATAGGTGCTCAAATCGTTGGGCGCCTCGGCGAGGATGCCCTGGTCTTGCGGGCGGCGCGGGCGGTCGAACTAGCATTGCCGATGCCGCCGCTGCTCCTAAAAGAATGAGAGAAATAAATCACTTAGAGCAGTTTTCTAAATTACTTAATGTGATTTCTCAAAGATGGCGGGTCGGACGGAGGCGGCCGCAAGCCGGGTGCGCGGGGGGAACGCGGTGCATAGCCCTTCCGACTCAGCGCCCCGCCTTCCCCTCGACACCATCGCGCGCTGCAATGATAGTCGCAGCCTTATTCGGGAGGATGTTGGGCCATGTTTCGCCATGCGCGCACCGGCTTTGCCGGTCTTATCGCCGCCGCTGTTCTGACATTCGCGGCGCCCGGATGGTGCGCCGACAAGGCCTTCCAGAATGCCGACCTCGACCAGGCGGCGATCAAGCTGGAAGCGCAGATCAGGAGCGACGCCGGCAACGTGACCAAGTCGCCGGCTGCGTTGAAGCGCGAAGCCGACGCCGCCTTTCAGAAAAAAGACAACCGCGCCGGCATGATGGTGCTCGGCGAATTGGTGACGGCGGCGCCCGAGGATGCGGCGAGCTGGCTGCGGCTTTCGCACGCGGTGCTGCAAATCGGCTCGCGCGACCAGCGCGAACTGACGCTGTTGCTCGAGCGCGCCACCACCACCGCCTATATCGCCTATACCCGCGCTACCGACCGCGCGCTCGAAGCCGAAAGCCTCGCCGTGCTCGGGCGCACTTTCGCCACCCGCAAGCTGTGGCGCAATGCGCTCGACGCCATGCGGCAGTCGCTGGTGCTGCGCGAGACCGCCGATTTGCGTGGCGACTATGAGCGGCTGCGCGTCGATCACGGTTTCCGCATGCTCGACTACTCGGTCGATTCCGACTCCGCTTCGCCGCGCGTCTGCTTCCAGTTCTCCGAAACGCTGCCGGGCAAGCGCACCGACTTCTCGCCTTATGTCGCAGTCGCGGGGCAAGACCGTTCCGCGCTCTCGGCCAATGACAAGCAGCTTTGCGTCGAAGGTCTCAAGCACGGCGAGCGCTACGTCGTCACGCTGCGCGCCGGCCTACCGTCGACGGTCGGCGAGACGCTGGCCAAGACGGCCGAGTTCACCATCTTCGTGCGCGACCGTAAGCCGTTCGCGCGTTTTTCCGGCAAGGCCTATGTGCTGCCGCGCACCGGCCAGCGCGGCATTCCGGTGCTCAGCGTCAACACCTCGGCGCTCACGCTCAACGTCTACCGCATCGGCGACCGCAATCTGGTCGACACCGTGCTCGGCTATGATTTCCAGCGCAATCTCTCCGGCTACGATGCCGAGCGGCTGGCAAACGAGCGCGGCGCCAAGGTCTGGAGCGGCGAACTGAGCGTCGAGCAGAAGCTCAACACCGAAGTCGCCACTGCCTTTCCCGTCGATCAGGCATTGGGCGATCTCAAGCCCGGCGTTTATGCCATGACCGCCGCGCCGAAGGATGCCATTGGCAACGATTACGATGCGCTCGCGACGCAATGGTTCATCGTTTCCGATTACGGCCTCACGGCTTTTTCGACCCATGACGGCATTGAAGTCTTCCTGCATTCGCTCGCTAGCGCCGCGCCGCTGAACGCCGTCGAAATTCGCCTGGTCGCGCGCAACAATGAGTTGCTGGCGGTGCGGCCGACCGACGCCAATGGCCATGCGCATTTCGAGGCCGGGTTGACGCGCGGCGAGGGCGGGCTAGCGCCCGCCGCCATCATCGCGTCTTCCAAGGTGGACTATGCCTTCCTCAGCCTGAAATCGCCCGGCTTCGATCTGTCGGACCGCGGCGTCGCCGGCCGGCCGACGCCGGTCGGGCTCGATGCCTTCGTCTATACCGAGCGCGGCGTCTACCGCACCGGTGAAAGCGTCAACATCACCGCGCTGCTACGCGATGCGCGCGGCGTCGCCGCGCCACCCGGACCGCTCACGCTCGTCGTCGAGCGTCCCGACGGCGTCGATTACAAACGCGCGATCGTGCCCGACCAGGGCCTCGGCGGTCGCAGCTTGAACGTGCCGATTGTCGCTTCCGCGTCGACCGGCACCTGGCGCGTGCGCGCCTATACCGATCCGAAAGCGTCGCCTGTGGGCGAGACCACATTCATGGTCGAGGACTATGTGCCCGACCGCATCGAATTCGATCTGGCGACGGCCGCGACCGTTCTGCCGCGCAATGAGCCGGTGACGCTGACGGTCGACGGGCATTTCCTTTATGGCGCGCCGGCATCCGGGCTCGGCTTGAGCGGTGCGCTCATCATCACGGCGGCCAAGGAGCGGCCGGGCTTTGCCGGCTATAGCTTCGGGCTTGCCGATGACGAGGTAACGGCGGTGCGTCAGGAATTGGGCGACCTGCCCGATGCCGACGCCAAAGGCAAAGCGAGTTTCAAGGTAGCGCTCGACGACGTGCCGGTGACGACGCGGCCGCTGCAAGCGCAGATCGATGTCAGCATGGCGGAATCGGGTGGGCGCGCGGTCGAGCGCAAACTCACGCTGCCGCTCGCGCCGGACGGACCGATGATCGGCGTCAAGCCGGCTTTCTCCGGACTTTCGTTGGCCGACGGCGCGATGGCCGATTTCGACGTGGTGATAGCCACGCCCGACGGCAAGACCATCGCGCGCAATGGCTTGAAATTCGAACTGCTCAAGATCGACACGACTTACCAATGGTATCGCCAGAACGGACAATGGGAGTTCGAGCCGGTCAAGCGCACCGAGCGCGTCGCCAACGGCGTCATCGATGCGGTCGCCGGCAAACCGGCGCGGCTGTCGTTGCCAGTGCGGTGGAGCCGCTATCGCCTCGAAGTCTCCGAGCCGGGCGGCAATGACGCCATCACGTCTTTGAATTTCGATGCCGGTTTCTATGCCGAGTCGAGCGCCGACACGCCTGACCTCCTTGAAGTCGCGCTCGATAAACCCGGCTACACCGCGGGCGCGACGATGAATGTCGCGGTGACCGCGCGCAGCGCCGGCCGCCTCACGCTCAACGTGTTCACCGATCGTCTGGTCGCCAGCCAGTCGCTCGACGTGACCGCCGCCGGCGTTGTGAAAGCGACCATGGCCGTCGGCAAGGATTGGGGAACGGGCGCTTATCTCGTTGCGACTTTGCGCCGTCCGCTCGATGCACCCGCGCAGCGAATGCCTGGCCGCGCCATCGGCGTGCAATGGTTTTCCATCGACCGTGCCGCGCGCACGCTCGGCGTGGCAATGACTTTGCCGAGCACGATGCGCCCCGACCGCGCGCTCGATATTCCAGTCAAGATCGATGGGCTCAATGCAGGCGACGAAGCGCGGCTGGTGGTCGCCGTCGTCGATGTCGGTATTCTCAATCTCACCAATTACAAGCCGCCGGCGCCGGACGATTATTATCTCGGTCAGCGCCGTCTGACCGCCGAGGTGCGCGATCTTTACGGGCAACTGATCGACGGCATGCAGGGCGCGCGCGGCCAGATCCGTTCCGGTGGTGATATCGCCGGTGCCGAGCTGACCGGCTCGCCACCGGCGCAGGCGCCGCTCGCGCTTTATTCGGGCATTGTGCGGGTCGGTACCGCTGGCGTAGCGCGCATGCACTTCGACATCCCGGCCTTCTCCGGGACCGCGCGCGTCATGGCGGTGGCCTGGAGCAAGGATAAAGTCGGCAAAGCTGTCGGCGACGTGATCGTGCGCGACCCCGTTGTCTTGACCGCGACGCTGCCGCGTTTCCTGCGCAACGGCGACCGCGGCGCGATCCAGCTTGAACTCGACAACGTCGAAGGTCCGGCCGGCGATTACACTGTCACCATCGGTGTCGATGGCGCGGTCAAGGCCGATGGGCCAGCGCCGCCGGCGATCAATCTCGGCGTCAAGTCACGCGGGCGCGTCTCGGTGCCTGTTACGGCATCCGGGGCGGGGCCGAGCGCGGTGGCGGTCAATATTACCGGCCCGAACGGCTTCGCGCTCGCGCGCGCCTACACGCTCGACGTGCGCCCGGCGACGCAAATTCTCACGCGTCGGTCCGTGCGCGCGCTGGCCAAGGACGAAACGCTTACGCTGTCAAACGATCTGTTCGCCGATTTCGTCCCCGGCACCGGGCGCGCCGCTCTGTCGGTGGCGATCTCGACTTCGCTCGATGCCGCGACCTTGCTCAACGAGCTCGAGCGATATCCTTTCGGCTGTTCCGAGCAGATCACCAGCCGCGCCATGGCGATGCTGTACATCAACGATCTGGCGGCGCAGGCACGCCTTGCGCCCGATGGCGAGATCGATGCGCGTATCAAGGACGCAATTGCGCGGCTCACCGCGCGGCAGGGATCGAACGGTTCGTTCGGGCTCTGGTCGGTCGGCGGCAACGATCCGTGGCTGGATGCCTATGTCACCGATTTCCTGACGCGCGCGCGCGAAAAGAAATTCGAGGTGCCGCAGGCAGCCTTCACGCTCGCCATCGACCGTTTGCGCAACACAGTCGCGCAAGCGCCGGAACCGAACAAGAATGGCGGGCGTGAATTGGCTTACGCGCTCTACGTTCTGGCGCGCAACGGCGCGGCGCCGGTCGGCGATCTGCGTTACATCGCCGACGTCAAACTCAACGATCTGGCGACCCCGATCGCCAAGGCGCAACTGGCCGCGGCACTTTCCATGCTCGGCGACAAGGCGCGCGCCGACCGCGTTTATCTCGCCGCGCTCCAGTCGATTGCGCCGGAGCCGAAGCTCGACCTTGGCCGCGCCGATTTTGGCTCGGCCTTGCGCGATGCCGCGGCGCTGGTGACGCTCGCCTCCGAAGGCCACGCGCCGGCGGCGACCATCACGCAGGCGGTGGCGCGCGTCGACAGCGCGCGCAAGCTCGCCAGTCATACCTCGACGCAGGAAGACGCCTGGCTGGTGCTGGCGGCCAAGTCGCTCGCGAGCGAACTCAACGCAATCTCGCTGAATATCGACGGCGATATCCGGCAGGGTTCTTTCTATCGCAGCCTGCGCGCCGATCAGGCGATGCAGCCTCTCAAGGTTAGCAATAATGGCGAGGCCACCGTGCAGGCGGTGGTGTCGGTTTCGGGCGCGCCCTTAACGCCCGAACCCGCCGCCGAGAGCGGCTTCAAGATCGAAAGGAGCTATCGCACGCTCGACGGCAAGCCCGCCGATCCCGCCAAAGCCAGGCAGAACGACCGCTTTGTCGTCGTGCTCAAAATGACCGAGCCGCAACCGCAATATGGCCGCGTCATTGTTGCCGATTATCTGCCCGCCGGTTTCGAGATCGACAATCCGCGGCTCGTTTCCTCTGGCGAGACCGGCACCTTGCCCTGGATAGCGGACGCGGCGGAGCCGGTCAACAGCGAGTTCCGCGATGACCGCTTCACTGCGGCGTTCAACCGCACGGCGGAATCGCCGCCGGTATTCACGGTCGCCTACGTGGTGCGCGCGGTCTCGCCCGGCCACTATGTGCTGCCGCAGGCCAAAGTCGAGGACATGTATCGGCCGGATCGTTTCGGCCGCACGGCGACCAGCGCAATCGATATCCAGGCGGCGAAATGAAGCACTGGCGATGCCTCGCGGCGTCGATAGGCGGAGCGGTAGCGCTAACCATTGCCGCAAGCGCGGCCTGGGTCGCTTCGCTCGGACCGCCGCCGCTCGGGCAAAACCTCGAACTCTCGCATGTTGTGCTCGACCGCGAGGGCAGGCTGCTGCGCGCCTATGCGACCAAAGAGGGCCGCTGGCGTCTTCCTGCCACGGTCGAGGATGTCGATCCGCGTTTCCTCAAATTGCTGCTCGCCTATGAGGATAAACGCTTTTACGCGCATCATGGCGTCGATGTGCTGGCGATGACGCGCGCGGCGTTCCAGTTGCTAAGTCAACGGCATATCATCTCGGGCGCAAGCACTTTATCAATGCAGGTGGCGCGTTTGCTGGAGCCGCGCGAACTGCGCAGTTTCGGCGCCAAGCTGCGGCAGATGACGCGCGCACTGCAACTCGAACGCGCCCTCGATAAGAAGCAAATTCTATCGCTGTATCTCACGTTCGCGCCCTATGGCGGCAACCTCGAAGGCATCCGTGCGGCTTCGCTGGCTTATTTCGGCAAGGAGCCGCGCCGGCTTTCCCTTTCGGAAACCGCGCTGCTGGTCGCTTTACCGCAATCGCCGGAAACCCGCAGGCCCGATCGCTTCTCCGCCATCGCTCGCGCCGCGCGCGATCGCGTGCTGGCCCGCGTGGTGGCGCAAGGCGTCGTGCCGCAAGACGAAATCGCGCGCGCCGAAAGCGAGCCGGTGCCGCATGCGCGCAACGCCATGCCGATGTTTGCGCCGCATGCGGCCGATCATATTGTCGCGCTTGAGCCGGACACGCGCGTCCACCGCCTCACCATCGACCGGCCCTTGCAGGTAAAACTCGAAGCGCTGGCGCGTGAGCGTGCTCGCGCGCTTGGGCCGGACATGTCGGTCGCCATCCTCGCGGTCGATAATGAAACCGGCCAGGTGCGCGCGCGTGTTGCCTCGTCCGATTATTTCGATGCGCGCCGCTCGGGCCAGGTGGATATGACGCTGGCGCTGCGCTCGCCCGGCTCGACCCTCAAGCCTTTCATCTACGGCCTCGGCTTCGAGGATGGTCTTATCCATCCCGAAACGCTGATTGACGACCGTCCGCTTCGTTTCGGTAGCTATATGCCGGAGAATTTCGATCTCACCTTCGAGGGCACCGTGACCGTGCGGCGCGCGCTGCAATTGTCGCTCAACGTGCCGGCCATCGCCGTGCTCGGCCGCGTCGGCGTCAATCGGTTGAGCGCACGGCTGACCCATGCCGGCGCCGGGCTCGTTTTGCCTAAAGGCGAAGCCCCCGGTCTGGCCATGGGGCTGGGCGGCGTCGGCATCAGCCTCAACGATCTAACCATGCTCTACGCCGGACTGGCGCGCGGCGGCGAGGCGATCGTATTGAACGAACGGGCAGGGGCCGCGCCCATGCCGTCGCGGCGTCTGCTCGATCCGGTCGCGGCCTGGTATGTCGGCAATATTCTCATCGGCGCGCCACCGCCTGATAACGCGCCGCATGGGCGCATCGCCTTCAAGACCGGCACCTCATATGGCTATCGCGATGCCTGGGCGGTCGGCTTTGACGGCCACATGACCGTCGGGGTCTGGGTCGGGCGGCCGGACGGTGCGCCGGTGCCGGGTCTGGTCGGGCGCGCTAGCGCCGCCCCCATTCTGTTCGATGCCTTCGCCCGTTCCGGTGCGACGCCGGTGCCGCTGCCGCCGGCGCCGAAGGGTGCGGTCTTTGCCGCCACCGGCAAGCTGCCGCCGCCGTTGCGGCACTTCAGTGCCGCCGAAGGCGTCAGTGCCGCCTCACCGCCGCCGCGCATCATGTTTCCGCCCGATGGCGTGCGCTTGGAACTGGCCGGCCCCCGTACCGAGGTTCCGCTCAAGATCGCCGGCGGCTCGGCTCCGCTTACCGTTATGGTCAATGGCGTGCCGATGGCCTCGCCGGGCAGCCGCCGGACGCTGTTTTTCACGCCGGACGGGCCCGGTTTTGTCCGCCTGACCGTGATGGATGCCCGTGGCGCGGCGGACAGCGTCATTGTGCGCATGCAGGCGCAATGACAGAACGGCGTCTGGGCCTTATTGTGCGGCGCAAGCGGCAGAATCAGTTCGCCCGCATCCGAATGTGACCAGGCCCGAACGGGCCGCCAGAGGCCAATGAGCACGACCACCGAAGAGGCGCAGCCGTTACCCGTTGCGGCGCGCGGCCTTTCCGCCGCGCTCGACTTTGCCGTAGCCTCTCATCGCCGCGCCGCCTTGCTGTTGGTGGTATTCTGCCTGCTAGCCTTCCTGCCGGGCTTTTTCCAGATACCTCCGGTCGACCGCGACGAGGCGCGTTTCGCGCAGGCGACCAAGCAGATGGTCGAGCGCGGCGAATATGTCGACATTCGTTTCCAGGACGAAGTCCGCTACAAAAAGCCGGTCGGCATTTATTGGCTACAGGCGGCGGCGGTGCATGCCGGCGAGGCGCTCGGTGTGCCGCACGCGCGCACTACGATCTGGCTTTATCGTTTGCCGTCGCTCATCGGCGCGACCGGCGCGGTGCTGCTGACCTACTGGGCCGCGCTCGCGTTTGGCGCCCGCCGCACCGCGCTGTTGGCGGCGCTGATGATGGCAAGCTCGATCTTGCTCGGCGTGGAGGCGCGGCTAGCCAAGACCGACGCCATGTTGCTGTTCATGAGCGTGGCGGCCATGGGCGCGATGGCGCGCATCTATATGTCGGTGAGGCGTACGCCGGAGCTCCCCATCGGATTTAGCATGCCGGCCATATTGTGGAGCGCGCTTGCCGGCGGTGTCCTCATCAAAGGCCCGTTGATCCTGATGTTCGTCGGCCTGACCGCGCTGACGCTTTCGATTGCCGACCGTTCGGCGCGCTGGCTCGGTGCATTGCGGCCGGTTACAGGCTTGCTCTGGATGCTGTTGCTGGTGTCGCCATGGTTCATCGCCATTGTCGCTAAATCGGGCGCGACATTCTTCGTCGATGCGCTCGGTCAGGACATGCTGGCCAAGGTCACCAGCGGCCAGGAAACGCATGGCGCGCCGCCGGGTCTCTATTTCGTTCTGTTCTGGGTGACGTTCTGGCCGGGCTCGGTGCTTGCGGCGATCGCGGCGCCGAACATCTGGAAGGCGCGACGCGAACCGGGCGCACGCTTTCTATTGGCCTGGCTGATCCCGTCCTGGATCGTATTCGAAGCAGTGATGACCAAGCTGCCGCATTATGTGCTGCCGCTTTATCCGGCCATCGCCATCCTGATCGCTGGGATTATCGAAGGCGGCGGTCTTTCGAAAAGACCTTGGCTGGTGCGCGGCACGGCCTGGTGGTTTTTGTTTCCTACTATCATCGCGGTGCTGGTGCCGATTGCCTTCTTCATCTTCAATCGCGATCTCGGCCTGGTCGCGTGGCCCTTCGCGGCGGCGGCGGTGATCTTCGGCCTGTTCGCCTGGTGGCTTTATGACGTGGATGGAGCCGAGCGCGCGATGTTGCGCGGCACCTTGGCGTCCGTGTTCATCTCGATCACCGTTTACGCCGTCGCCTTCCCGATGCTGCCGAGCCTGTTTCCAAGCGCGCTGGTGGCCGCCGAAGTGCGCGCGAGTGGATGCGACGATCCGCAATTGGCGTCGACTTATGCCTATCAAGAACCGAGCCTGGTGTTTCTGCTCGGCACCCAAACGCGCTTTACCGACGGCGGCGGCGCGGCTGAATTCATGAATGGCGGACCGTGCCGCTTTGCACTGATCGATCCGCGCAGCGAGCGCAGCTTTGTGCAGCGGGCAAACGCGGTCGGGCTGCGTTATGCGCTTAGCCAGCGCATCGAGGGTTTCAACATCAGCAACGGCAAACACTTCACCATGACTGTGTTCCGTCCGGCGGCGCCATGAGCGAACTGGGCGCGGAAGAGGGCACGGCGGTCTCTCCAGTGCGGCGTTGGTTTGTGACGTTGGCGCTTGCCGTCAAGCGGCTGACGCGACCGTTGCCGCCCGGCGATAACTGGCGGCGATTTTTCCCCTGGCTTGACGAGCCGCGCAAATTTGCCATTGCCGCGGGTCTTGTCATCGCGGTGCTGCTTATCGGCATGCTGCTAATCGATGCGCCCGCCAGCAATGCCGTCAGCCGGCTGCCGCGCGCGGTTGTCTGGTTCTTCCAGGCGATCACTGATTTCGGCAAATCCGGCTGGTTTCTGTGGCCGCTCGCCATTCTGTTTCTAGTGCTGGCGGCGCTGCCGCGCAGCCTCACGCCGATCTCGCAAGCCGTGCTGGCGGCGCTGATGGTGCGCGTCGGCTTTTTATTTTTCGCCATCGGCGCGCCCGGACTGTTCGCGACCACGATCAAACGGATGATCGGCCGCGCGCGGCCTTTCGTGACCGGCATCGCTGACCCCTTCGTGTTTGACCTGACGCGCTGGACCGCGGCCTATGCCGGCATGCCGTCCGGGCACGCCACCACAGTCTTCTCGGTGCTGGCGGCCTTTGGCTGCCTGTGGCCACGCGCGCGTACCATGCTGCTCATCTATGCGCTGCTGATCGCGGCGAGCCGGATCGTGGTGCGGGCACATTACCCGACCGACGTCGCGGCCGGCGCGTTGGTCGGCATTGTCGGCGTATTATTGGTGCGGCGCTGGTTTGCCTTGCAAAGACTGAGCTTTTCGATCATGCCGGACGGCCATATCCGCTATTTCCCCGGTCCGTCCGGAAAGCGCATCAAATCGGTTGCCCGCGAGCTTTTGGCTTAATAAAGAGCAGCGCGAGGCCGGCCGTTTCGGACGGCCCTTGAGACCCGCGACGGGATTTGAGCATACATGAACAGCATGGATCCGGCGGTTTCGGTCGTGGTGCCGGTGCGCAACGAGGCAGGCAATGTCGCGCCGCTGATCGCGGAAATCGCCGCCGCGCTCGAAGGCCAGTGGCCGTTCGAAGTAGTCTACGTCAATGACGGGTCGAGCGACGGCACCGAGGCGGAACTCAAACGGCTGATGGCCTTGCATCCGTTTCTGCGTCACGTGCGGCACAAGCAATCCTGCGGACAGTCGGCGGCGGTGCGCACGGGCGTGCGCGCCGCGCGTGCGCCGCTGGTGGCGACGCTTGATGGCGACGGGCAGAACAATCCCGAGTTCATTCCGGCAATGCTGAAAATTTTGCAGGCCTCGCCGGCAATCGGTCTCGTCGCCGGCCAGCGCGTCGGACGCAAGGCGTCGGGATTCAAGAAACTGCAATCACGTATTGCCAATACCGTGCGCGGCGCGGTGCTACGCGACGGCACCCGCGACACCGGCTGCGGCCTGAAAGCGTTTCGCCGCGATGTGTTTCTTTCGCTGCCGTATTTCGACGGGCTGCATCGCTTTCTGCCGGCGCTGATCAAACGCGAAGGCTATGGCATCGGCTATGTCGATGTGGTCGACCGGCCGCGCGGGTCCGGCGTATCGAATTACGGATTATGGGACCGGCTCTGGGTCGGCATCCTCGATCTCGCCGGCGTCTGGTGGCTGATCCGCCGCAAGAAACGCGTACCTGAAATCTCGGAAAACTAGCGCGCGGCCTCGTGCGCCACGCAAGGGAAACACCGATGTTGATCGATATAGCACATGCCGTCGGCGGCTATTTACAGGATGTTTTTGTCGGTAATGCGGATTGGGGCATCATCATCGGCTATGTCGCCCAGCTTCTTTTTGCCATGCGTTTCGTGGTGCAATGGATTGCCTCGGAACGGGCCGGGCGCAGCGTCGTGCCGACCGCGTTCTGGGTGTTCTCGATTGGCGGCGGCTTTATGTTGCTGGGCTATGCGCTTTATCGTAAGGATCCGGTCTTCATCATCGGCCAGGCCTTCGGCGTTTTCGTCTACCTGCGCAATCTGCAATTCGTGATGCGCGGACGCGGCGAGGGCGTGGCGGCATAGCAAACGGTATGCCGGATTGCCGCTAAATGCGACGACGAAACGAAATAGGTCGCCGAAGGCCTCCGCCGTGCGCGGTAACCCCTTGACCTAGCGCTCCGATCGTTCTGAGATACAAAACAAGAGCGGAGCTCGGAAAGGCCGGGAACCGATGCGGCGTCATTACCGCCGTTTGGTCCTGCGAAGGGAAGATTGGCCGATCCTTGGAGGGGCGCCGTAATTCAACACGCATGGATGAGGCGGCACAATGAAGCGAATTGTTGGAATTTTGGCTCTGGCTGTGGTCTTCGCGGCGCAGACCGCGTCGGCACAGACCCTTAAAACGGTCAAGGATCGCGGCATTCTCAATTGCGGCGCCAACGGTACGCTTGCCGGTTTTGGATTGCCGGACGCGCAGGGCAAATGGACCGGTCTTGACGTCGACATGTGCCGCGCGATCGCCGCGGCCATTTTCAATGACGACAAGAAAGTCAAATACGTGCCGCTGTCGGCGAAGGACCGTTTCACCGCGCTGCAATCGGGCGAAGTCGACATCCTGGCGCGCAACACCACCTGGACGTCCTCGCGCGACACCTCGCTCGGCCTCAACTTCACCGGCGTCGATTATTACGATGGTCAGGGCTTCATGGTGCGCAAGGCGCTCAAGGTCAATTCGGCGCTCGAACTGGGCGAAGCTTCGGTTTGCGTGCAGCAAGGCACCACGACGGAGCTTAACCTCGCCGACTATTTCCGCGCCCATAACATGAAGCTCAAGACCGTGACCTTCGCGACCGCCAACGAGGCGGTGAAGGCCTATGACGCCGGCCGCTGCGACGCCTACACCACCGACGCTTCCGGCCTTTATGCCGAGCGTCTGCGTCTCGCCAACGCCGACGATCATATCGTGCTGCCGGAGATCATCTCGAAGGAGCCGCTCGGTCCGGCCGTCCGTCACGGCGACGACCAGTGGTTCGATATCGTGAAGTGGACGCTCTACGCGATGATCAACGCCGAGGAGTCCGGCGTCACGTCCAAGAATGTCGACGAAATGGTCAAGTCGACCAATCCGGACATCAAGCGTCTGCTCGGCACCGAAGGCAATTACGGCGAGCAGCTCGGCCTCACCAAGGATTGGGCGGTTCGTATCATCAAGCTGGTCGGCAATTATGGAGAATCCTTCGACCGCAATGTCGGCGCCGGTTCGCCGCTCAAGATCGAGCGTGGCCTGAACAAGCTGTGGAGCAAAGGCGGCCTGCAATACGCGCCGCCGGTGCGCTGAGAATTGATTGAAGGCTAAAAGTCGGCTGCCGCGGACCGGGGTCTTCGCGGCGGCCGGCTTGAGAGGTTCGCGGCGCGCGAACGGTTCGCATTCGCCGCAAACGGGCCAGCGTCAACGGTCCGATGAGGGGTAAATGTCGATCGACCTTCCGTCGGGCTCAGAGCCCGCACGCGTCGCATTCTACAACGACCCCAAGGTTCGGAGCATCGCCTATCAGGTTGCTCTGTGCATTGTGATCGCGTTCCTGGTCTGGGGCGCCGCATCCAATGCGATTTACAATCTCGAAAAGGCGCATATCGCGTCCGGCTTCGGCTTCTGGCACCACACCGCCGGATTCGACATCAGCCAGACGCTGATTCCCTATTCGAATCTGTCAACTTATGGCCGCGCCTTCTGGGTCGGTCTGCTTAATACGCTGCTGGTGGCGAGCCTTGGCATTTTCTTCGCCACCATCATCGGCTTTATCGTCGGCATTTCGCGGCTGTCGAGCAATTGGCTGGTCGCCAAGGCCGCCAGCTTTTACGTCGAGACTATCCGCAATATCCCGCTGCTGTTGCAATTGCTGTTCTGGTATAACGCGGTGCTTAAGGCGCTGCCGTCGCTGCGCGAGAGCATCAAGATTCCGGGCGGCATCTTCCTCAACAACCGCGGGCTGTTCCTGCCGGAGCCGATTTTCAAAAACGGTTTTCTGTTCGTGCTGATCGCCTTCGTTATCGGTGTCATCGTCTCGATCGGCTTTTATATCTGGGCGCGCAAGCGCCAGGAAAAGACCGGCCAGCAAGCGCCGGTTTTCCTGAGTGCACTCGGCCTGGTGATCGTTTTTCCGGTCATCGTCTATCTGCTCGCCGGTGTGCCGCTTGAATTCGGCTATCCGGAAGCCGGCCGGTTCAACATTACTGGCGGCGTCGAAGTGGTGCCGGAATTCGCCGCGTTGCTGTTCGGCCTGTCCGTCTATACCGCCGCCTTCATCGCCGAAGTCGTGCGCGCCGGCATCACCTCTGTGTCGCACGGCCAGACCGAAGCAGCCTATTCGCTTGGAGTTCTGCCGGGTCCGACCTTGCGGCTGGTGGTGGTGCCGCAGGCGATGCGCGTCATCATTCCGCCGCTCACCAGCCAGTATCTGAATCTGTTGAAAAATTCCTCGCTGGCAGTCGCCATCGGCTATCCCGACCTGGTGCAGGTCTTCACCGGCACCGTTCTCAACCAGACCGGTCAGGCGGTCGAAGTCGTCGCCATCACCATGGCGGTCTATCTCACCATCAGTCTCGTCACCTCGCTGCTGATGAATTTCTACAACAGCCGCATTGCGCTGGTGGAAAGGTGAGAGCGACGCCATGACGATGTCGGAAGGCGAACTCCAGATCGCCGAACTGCACTTCGTGCGCAAGGAGATGATGGGGCAACAGGCGCCGCCGGCGGCGATGAGCGGCGCTTACGGCTGGGTGCGCGCAAACCTTTTGTCGACGCCGTTCAATATGATGATGACGGTCATCATTGCCTTGCTGTTTCTCTGGATCGTGCCCGACCTGGTCAGATTCCTGTTCATCGACGCGGTCTGGACCGGCGCCGACCGCGACGCCTGCCGCGAGGTCGTGCAACACCGCGAAATCGGCGCCTGCTGGCCCTTTGTGTGGGAGCGTCTGCCATATTTCATTTACGGCTCATATCCAATCCCGCAACGCTGGCGCGTCGATGTTTTCTTCGCGCTGCTCGCCATTGGCGTTTTCTGGCTGCTGTGGCTGAATGCGCCGCGCCGTGACCTCGGCGCCGCTTATTTCTTTATCGTGCTGCCGATTACATCCTTCATTTTGCTGCACGGCTTTCCGCTGATCGGATTGCCGGTGGTCGATACCAGCCTGTGGGGCGGTGTGCTGGTCACCATCGTGGTGTCGGCGGTCGGCATCGTGGTGTCGCTGCCGGTCGGCGTTCTGCTGGCGCTCGGGCGACGTTCCGACATGCCAGCGGTCAAATTATTCTCGGTCATCTTCATCGAATTTGTGCGCGGCGTGCCGCTGGTCACCGTGCTGTTCATGGCGAGCGTGATGCTGCCGCTGTTCGTGCCGGAGGAACTGTCGCCCGACAAGCTGCTGCGCGCGCTCATCGGCATCGCGATGTTCGCGGCCGCCTATATGGCGGAAGTGGTGCGCGCAGGTCTGGCGGCTATCCCGAAAGGCCAGTTCGAAGGCGCGATGGCGGTGGGCCTGAGCTATTGGCAGATGATGCGGCTCATCATTCTTCCGCAGGCGCTCAAGATCACCATCCCGAACATCGTCAACACCTATATCGGCCTGTTCAAGGACACCACGCTGGTGTTTATCGTCGGCATTTTCGATCTGCTCAAGACGATTGAAGTCGCGCGTATCGATCCGAAATGGGCAACGCCGGTGACCTCGACCACGGGCTACGCGGTCGCCGCCATTTTCTATCTTGTCTTCTGCTACGCCATGTCGCGCTACGCGCGCGCGACCGAAGCCCGTCTTGCCAAGGCGGAAAAGCGGTGATGCGAAAGCTCATGCGCAAACAAAAGGTGCCGCGATGACCGAAGCCGCGCTTAACATCAAGCCGATCCCGCTCACCAACGAGGTGGCGGTGGAAATCATCGGCATGAACAAATGGTACGGCGAATTCCACGTTCTGCGCGATATCAATATCAAGGTGATGGGCGGCGAGCGCATCGTCATCTGCGGGCCGTCCGGCTCCGGCAAATCGACCATGATCCGCTGTATCAATCGCCTCGAAGCGCACCAGAAGGGCCGCATCGTCGTGGACGGTATCGAACTGACCGAGGACCTCAAAAAGGTCGATGAAATCCGCCGCGAAGTCGGCATGGTGTTCCAGCATTTCAACTTGTTTCCGCATTTGACGATTCTGGAAAATTGCTCCTTGGCGCCGATCTGGGTGCGCAAGATGCCCAAGCGCCAGGCGGAAGAGGTCGCCATGCATTATTTGAAACGCGTGAAAATTCCCGAGCAGGCCCATAAATATCCCGGCCAGCTATCGGGCGGCCAGCAGCAGCGCGTGGCGATTGCGCGCGCGCTTTGCATGAATCCGAAAATCATGTTGTTCGACGAGCCGACCTCGGCGCTCGATCCCGAAATGGTCAAGGAAGTGCTCGACACCATGGTCAGTCTGGCGGAAGACGGCATGACCATGCTGTGCGTGACACACGAAATGGGCTTCGCCCGCCAGGTCGCCGACCGCGTGATCTTTATGGACGCGGGGCAGATTATCGAGGCCAACAAGCCGGAAGAATTCTTCGCGCATCCGCGGCACGAACGCACGAAGCTGTTCCTCAGCCAGATTTTGCATTAGCGATCGAGCGCGCCGCCCGCTTTCTTCCACGCGTCGATGCCGCCTTCGATATGCACGGCCGACAACAGGCCGGCGTCCTGCGCCGCCTGCACCGCCATCGCTGAGCGCTCGCCGAAGGCGCAGTAGAACACGAGGCGCTTGTCGGACACGCGGGCGAGTTCGCGCAACATGCCGCCGGCCGCGATATTCGCTTGCAAGTCGCCATAGGGGGCATGCAATGCGCCGGGAATGGAGCCGTGCTTTAGGCGCTCGCCCGCTTCGCGCAAATCGACAAACGCAATATCGGGCCGCCCGGTCAGCGCCATGGCCTGCGCCGCTTCGAGCGCCCAGCCGCGCCGTGCGATTTCCTTCTGCGCCAAACCGACCTTCATGTTGGACGGCACCGCCACGTCCATCATTTTCGGATTGGGCAGATTGAGGCTCGCCATCAGCTTGACGTAATCGTCGGCGGATTTGACCTGAAGACGCGGGTTGTAACGCTTCTCCTCGCCGATGGTGGAAACGGTGTCGCCTTTGTAGTCGTGCGCCGGAAATACCATGGTCTCGTCCGGCAGCCGCAACAGTTTTCCGAATAGCGAGTCATATTGCATGCGCGCGTCGCCGTTCTGGAAATCGGTTCGACCGGTGCCGCGGATCAGCAGCGTGTCGCCGGTGAAGACGCGGTCGTTCATCAGAAACGAATACGAATCGTCGGTGTGGCCGGGCGTATAGAGCACATCCATGCTCACGCCCTCGATGGTGAGCCTATCGCCTTCGGCCAGACGCATCGAGACGACGTCGGTCTTGGTGTTCTCGCCCATGACGGTGATGCAATGGGTGCGGTCGCGCAACGCGCCGAGGCCGGTGATGTGGTCGGCATGCAGATGCGTGTCGACCGCCTTGACCAGCTTGAGATCGAGCTCGTGGATCAATTGCAGGTAGCGCTCGACCTTTTCTAGCACCGGATCGATGATCAGCGCCTCACCGCCGGCACGGCTCGCCAGCAAATAGGAGTAGGTGCCGGAGACGCTGTCAAAGAGTTGGCGGAAGATCATATGCGGCACGCTATATGCGACCGGCCGCCGCCCGCAAGGTGACGGCTAGTCCTTCTCCACCGGCAGATCGGGCCGCGCGCCCCATTCCGACCAGGAGCCGTCATAGACCGGTGCCAGTTTCTTGCCGATGGCGTCGAGGCCGAGCGACAGGATCACGGCGGAAACGCCGGAGCCGCAACTGGTAATGATCGTCTTGTCGGTATCGACGCCGGCTTTCTTGAACGCGGCCGCGATGCGTTCGGGCGAAACAAGTTTGCCGTTTTCGATGAGTTCGCTCGACGGCACGTTGAATGCACCGGGCATATGGCCGCCGCGCAAACCGGGCCGCGGTTCGGGATCGCGGCCGGCGAAGCGACCGGCAGGGCGGGCATCGACCACCTGCACGCGTCGGTCGTTGAGCGCCATCTGTACATCGTCGGCCATCGCCACCGCGTAGGTATCCATCTCGGCGTTGAAGGTGCGCGGCTTGGCCTTGACCTCGCCGGCTTCGGTCTTGTGGCCGGCGGCTTTCCAGGCCGGTAGGCCGCCGTCGAGGATGTAAACGTTCTTTACGCCGAAGATGCGGAAGCTCCACCACACGCGCGGCGCGGAGAAGAGACCCAGTCCGTCATAGACCACGATAGTGTCGGTATCGGAAATGCCGAGCGCGCCCACTGCTTGCCCGAAGTCTTTCGGCCCGGGCAGCATGTGAGGCAGGTCGGAGGAATGATCGGCGACCTTGTCGATGTCGAAGAACACCGCGCCGGGAATATGACCGGCGAGATATTCCGCCTTGGCGTCGCGTTTTTGCGCCGGCAAGTAGAATGAGCCGTCGACGATGGCGACGTTCGATGTGCCAAGCTCACCGGCAAGCCAATCGACGGATTTAAGCCATTTGCTGGAAGAATTGTTGTCGGTCATTGGATCCATTCGGGTTTAATGCTCACCGTCACGTAATCGTTCCGGGATGAGTTTGCTAGCGCATGATTTGGAAAAAATGGACAACGGTTTTTCGGATCAGATCATGCGCAAAATCATGCAAAGGCGATGCGCACGCGGCGATTTAACTTGCCCTTCTTCTCGACCTGCGTGACGCGCACCGCGCCGATTTCCGACGTGTTGCGCACATGGGTGCCGCCGCAAGGTTGCAAGTCGATGCCGGCGATTTCGATGAGCCGCACGCGGCCGGTGCCCATTGGAGGTTTCACCGACATCGTCTTGACCAGACCGGCATTGGCCTCGAGTTCGGCATCGCTGATCCAGCGGTTGCTGACGGCGGCGTTGGCCGCAATCATCTCGGCAAGCTTGGCGCTGGTCGCGTCCTTGTCGAGCCCGGCATCGGGAATGTCGAAATCGAGACGACCTTCCTGCTCGCCGACCGAACCGCCGGTCACCGCATAGGGCAGGGCGGCGGTCAAAAGATGTAGCGCGGTGTGCATGCGCATGCGAGCGTAGCGTTTGTCCCAATCGATTTCCGCGCGCACGGCGTCGCCGATGTTCAGCGCGGGCGATCCGGGCGTGGGGATATGCGCGATCTCGCTCTTGGCAGCATCGGTAAACACCGCATTGGCAATCGGAATGCGCGTGCCGTTGCTTGTCACCAGCGTGCCGGTGTCGCCCGGCTGCCCGCCCGAATTGGCGTAGAACACCGTGCGGTCGAGCACAATGCCGCCTTGCTCCGTAACGCCGACGACGCGAGCCTCACAATCTGTCAGATAGGAGTCTTCGCGAAACAGGCAGTCGGTCGGCATAACGACTCCGCTATTTGACAAACGGCGGTTTGATGTCGCTCTGGCGCGTCAGCCATTCCGGCACGGGCAAATTCTTGGAACGGAGGAAGTCGGGATTGAACAGCTTCGATTGATAGCGTGAGCCGTTGTCGGCCAGGATCGTCACGATGGTGTGGCCGGGGCCGAGGTCCTTGGCGAGCCTTATCGCACCCGCGACATTAATTCCGGATGAGCCGCCGAGACACAGGCCCTCGTGTTCGAGCAAGTCAAATACGATCGGCACCGCTTCCTCGTCTGGAATGAGATAGGCCTTGTCGACGATCATCTGCTCGACGATCTCCGTGACGCGGCCGAGCCCGATACCTTCGGTGATCGATCCGCCATCGGTCGATTTTGCCTCGCCGTGTGCGAACAGATTGTACATCGCCGCGCCGCGCGGATCGGCAACCCCGATCGTGACGTTCTTCTTCTTTTCCTTCAGGAAGCGCGAAACACCGGCAAGCGTGCCGCCGCTGCCGACCGAACAAATGAAGCCATCCACTTTGCCGTCGGTCTGCTCCCAGATTTCCGGGCCGGTCGAGACGTAATGCGCCTTGCTGTTGTCGAGGTTATTCCACTGATCGGCGAAGATGACGCCGTTCTTTTCCGTCTTCTTCAATTCCTCCGCCAGGCGGCGGCCGACATGCTGGTAATTATTCGGATTTGAATAGGCGATCGCCGGCACTTCCACGAGTTCGGCGCCGGCGAGCCGCAGCATGTCTTTCTTCTCTTGGCTCTGCGTATTCGGAATGACAATTAGCGTGCGGTAGCCGCGCGCATTGGCGACCACAGCGAGCCCGATGCCGGTATTGCCGGCGGTCGATTCCACCACCAGGCCACCGGGGCGCAATTCGCCGCGGATTTCCGCTTCCAGGATCATCTGGCGGCCGGCGCGGTCCTTGACCGAGCCGCCCGGATTCATGAATTCGGCCTTGCCGAGGATGGTGCAGGAGGTCAGTTCCGAGGCGCGCCTGAGCTTGATCAGGGGGGTGTGGCCGATTGCTTCAATAATGCCGTCGCGAATTTGCATGCCAGTTCCGGAAGCTTCTCTATGAGGGCATTTCAGGTCGTTTTGAGCCTAGTGGAGGCCCCCCCAGGCCACAAGACCGTGGGGCCGGCCGTGCCGGCGGCCTAAAATGGGACAAGGTAGCGGCTTTCGTCGATCGCTGCCGGATTTGGAAACCACCTTGAAACCATATTCGCGCAATGGGCGCCGGTATCAGGGGGCATTCACACCTTCTTTCCTGCGGAACGCTATTTCTGATGCCGGGCCGCATAGCATTCATGGCGGCGCACGGCCAAGGCGCGCGAAACGATGAAGCTCGACGTCAATACACTCTTTATGGTGACGATCTATGTGGAAGCAATCCTCGGATTGCTGCTGCTGTTTGCCTGGGCGCAGAACATGGCGATCCGGGCGGTCGCCTGGTGGGGCTTCGCACATCTGATCCGCGCCACTTCCGTCGTGCTGTTCGGCATGTACGGCACGGCGCCAGACCTCGTCACCATCGATCTTGCCAACGCGCTGCTGTTTACCGCCTTCGCGGTCACCTGGACCGGCGCGCGCGTATTCGACGGACGCCCGGTCGAGCCGGTCTATCTGGTGACCGGCGCGGTTCTCTGGCTTCTGGTCTGCCGGCTTCCCGTATTGTCCGACGCGATCGACGTCCGCGCCATGATCGCCTCCGGCATCATCACCGCCTACACTTGGCTTACGGCTTATGAATTCTGGCGTGGACGTGGCGAACAACTGGTGTCGCGCTGGCCCGCGATCTTCATGCTGTTCGCGCACGGCTCGCTGTACCTGCTGCGCACGCCGCTGGTCGCCATGCTGCCCTGGACTCCCACCAACAGCGATATGTTCGGCAGCGTCTGGCTGACGGTTCTGAGTTTCGAGGCGTTGCTGTTCACGATCTCCATCGCTTTCATCCTGCTGGCGATGGCCAAAGAACGCACCGAACTGCGGCACCGCACCGCCGCGATGGTCGATCCGCTCACCGGCATCGCCAACCGCCGTGCCTTCCTGCACGACGCCGGTCAACTGGCCTTGCGTCACCGCAACAAACCGCGTCCGACCGCGGTGCTGCTGGTCGATCTCGACCATTTCAAATCGATCAATGACCGCTTCGGCCATGCGCTCGGCGACCGCGTGCTGGAAATTTTCACCGCCGCCGCGCGTGAATCGATCCGTGCCTCCGATTTGATCGGCCGCATTGGCGGTGAGGAATTCGCATCGGTCTTGTACGACACCAGCCAGGAAAAGGCGGTCGCGGTGGCCGAGCGCATTCGCGAAGCTTTCGCGCAGGCCGCGCAGGAAGTCGATGGCCGTCCGGTTTGCGCCACCGTCAGCATTGGGTTGGTGCATAGCGAAGCGGCCGCGATCGACGTGTCGGAGCTGTTGGCGCAGGCCGACCAGGCGCTTTATTTCGCCAAGGAGAACGGGCGCAACCGGGTTGAGGTCGCGTCGCTCGATATGCTGCTCAAGCGCAAGGAAGAGACTGATAACCCCTCCGCCAGTTCGCTGGGCGCCATCACGGCAAAAAGCGCCGCTTAATCAAGCTAAAATTTCGCGTTTTGCCGTAGACGCCCGCCTTGGGCGCTGGCGCTGTGTCTTTCCGCATTTAATTCACGCCTTGTCGCGGCCCGCCACGCCTATTCGCCAATAGGCGCGGGATAAGCTATTTATGAATTTCATACATCTAGGCCGCAGGGGCGGCTTCACGGAGTGAGGCGTGCGCATCGATTTTCTCGGGCTGGAAGCATTCGTCAGCATCGCCGAGCGCGGCAGTTTTCAGCGCGCGGTGGCGCACCTCAATCTGTCGCAGACCGCCATCAGCCACCGCATGCGCAAATTGGAAGACGAGCTTGGCGTCAAGCTCTTCGCCCGCACCACGCGCGAGGTGACGCTCACGCGCGCCGGCATCGATTTCCTGCCCAAGGCGCAAAAGGCTGTCGCCGAACTTGAACAATCCTTCGACGATCTCGAGCAGCAGGGCGCCAAGCGGCGCGAGCGGCTCGACATCGCCTGTCTGCCGATCTTCGCCGTGAATTACCTGCCGCCCATTCTGCGCCGGTTTGATAAATTACAGCCGGGCGTGCAGGTGCGCGTCTTCGAGACGCCGTCCGCCGCCGTCGCCGAGCTTGTGCAATCGGGCGACGTTGAATTCGGTTTAAGTGTCGTACAGACCAATCGCTGGGATCTGGAAGTCGAAGCGATTTCCTCATCGGCTTTCGTGCTGACTTGTCCCTCGCGCCATGCGCTGGCGAAAAAGCGCGTCGTCGGCTGGGGTGAGCTGCGCAATCTGCCGATGATTCGGGTCGGGCCGAAGACGGCGATCAGGCCGATGATCGACGACGCGCTTGCCGCCGCCCGTCTGAGTTTCAACTGGCGCTATGAAGTCGAGCACGTCGAAACCGCCGTCAACCTCGTCGATGCCGGGCTTGGCTGCGCCATTGTGCCGGGCATAGACGTTGCACTGCATCGCGGGCGCAGCCTGGCCGCCATTCCGCTTCGGTCGCCCAAATTGTCCTGCGTTTACGGGCTGGTGACCCGGCGCGGCATGCCGCTATCGCCGCCGGCGTCGAGCTTGCGCAGCCTGCTGGTCGAGGACATGAAGGCGAAAGCGGCGCAGCATGCATAGGATGCATGAATAGCCATATTCTATTCATTTGATCGGAGGTCGCGCCCGCGTCATCGTGCCGGCCAGTGGGCAGCGCTTGGCCGTTGAATGTTGGGAGCGATTAGGGCACAAGTGCCAGTATCCCCGAACGGACACCGGCCCGAGTAACGTCGTTTGCCCGTCGGGAAAGTAGGATTCCCAACTAATTAAAATCGTAAGGGAGGAAGATATGAGGATGCTACGTTGGGCCGGGCTCGCAGCCCTAGCCCTGACGGTGGGCGCAACCGCCGCCCAGGCTGAAACCGTGAAGATCGGCGTCGTGCTTCCCTTCAGCGGAGCCAATGCCGACCTTGGACACCAGATCGACAAGGCCTTCGATCTCTATATCAAGTTGCACGCCAAGGATATTGCGCCGCATAAGGTCGAGATCATCAAGCGCGATGAAGGTCCGCCGACCGGCGCGGTGGCCAAGACAGTGACCACCGAGCTGATCACCAACGACAAGGTGCAGATCCTTGCCGGCTTCGTGTTCTCGCCGTCGGCAATTGCGCTGGCGCCGGTGGTCACGCAGGCCAAGGTGCCGATGGTTATCGCCAATGCCGGCACCGCCTGGATCACCAACCTATCGCCTTATTATGTGCGGCTGTCGTTCAGCATGTGGCACCCGGCCTATCCGATGGGCGCCTATGCGTATGACAAGATCGGCTGCAAGACCGCGGCGGTTGCCTATACCGACTTCCCGCCGGGCAAGGATTCGGTGCTGGCCTTCACGACCGGCTTCGAGAAGGCGGGCGGCAAGATCACGCTGTCGATCCCGATGGGCAGCCCGGTGCAGGTTCCGGACTTCACGCCCTTCCTGCAGCGCGTCAAGGATGCCCATCCGGACTGCCTCTATGCCTTCATTCCCTCCGGCGCGCATGCGACCGGCATCATGAAGGCCTATGGCGAACTCGGCCTGCGTAAAGCCGGCGTCAAGCTGATTGGCCCGATGGACCTCATCCCCGACAACAAGCTTCAGGATATGGGCGATGCCGCCATCGGCACTATCGTGATGGGCCACTACGCGGTCGATCTCGACAACGCCGCCAACAAGGCGTTCCAGAAGGAATGGCACCAAGCCTACGGCAAGGACTCCTATCCGGACTTCATGTCGGCTGCGGGCTGGGACACCATGCATGCGATCTTCGACACCATCAAGAAGCTCAACGGCAAGGTGGACGATGGCGCCAAGTTCGTCGATGCGATGAAGGGTTGGTCGGCCGACGGTCCGCGCGGCCACGTCATGATCGATCCGGCCACCCGCGACATCGTCCAGGACGAGCACGCGATGGAAGTCATCCGCAAGCCCGACGGCAAGCTCGGCGAGAAAATCGTCGGCACCACCAAGGCTGTGAAAGACGAATGCAAGGTGCTCAAGCTCGGCCGTTGCGGCTCGTAATGGTCTAACCATTATTTGACACGAAACAGCGCCGCCGCGCATGATTGGCGCGGCGGCGTTTTCTTTAACCGGGGTCGAGGCTCGTGCCGCATTTTGCCATCATCGCCGTCAGCATTCTGTTCGATGGGCTGGCCTATGCCATGTTCCTGTTCATCACGGCGGTCGGGCTGTCGGTGACCATGGGGCTGATGGGCTTCGTCAATCTGGCGCACGGCGCTTTCGCCATGGCCGGCGGCTTCATCGTTGTTTCGCTGACGCGCTCTTATGGCGTCGGCTTCATTCCCTCGCTGATCATTGCCTCAGTGCTGATCGGACTGATCAGCGCGCGCTTCGAGCGCAGGCTGTACCGGCGGCTTTATAAAGCGACCGATCTCGAGCAGGTCTTGCTCACCATCGGTCTCGCCTTCATGGCGATCGCTATCTTCACCTATTTCTACGGCCCGATCCCCAAATCGGTGCCGCTGCCGGATTGGCTGGAGGGCTCTGTCAATCTCGGCTTCCGCGCGTTCCCGACCTACCGCGCATTCCTGATTGCGCTCGGTGCCGTGCTGATCGCGGTGCTGTGGTACGGCTTCGAGATGACCAATATCGGCGCCAAAATCCGCGCCGCCGTCGACAACCGCAGCATGGCGGAATCGGTTGGCATCAATGTGGACCGGCTGTTCACGCTCACCTTCGCGGTCGGCTCGGGGCTCGCTGCGCTCGGCGGCGGGCTCGCTATTCAACTGTTCGGGCTGACCCCGTCTTTCGCCGTTTTATATCTCGTGCTGTTTTTGATCGTCGTCGCCGTCGGCGGCCTCGGCAGCCTCAAGGGCACGCTGCTGGCGGCGCTGGTGATCGGCATCATCGATACCGGCGGCAAATACGCCTTCCCGGTGGCGGGCAATCTGTTCATCTATGCCATCACCGCGATCGTGCTGCTGTACAAGCCGACGGGGTTCTTCGGCCGTGAGTGATATAAAACCCCGCGATCCGGCCATCCTCGACGCGCGCGAGCGCGGCGCCGATTATCTGGTGCGCCGCCACTATTTCCGGTGGACCGAGGCGCTGCCCTGGCTGATCGCCATTGCCTGCTTCTTCCTGTTTCCGAACCGCATGACTTTCGGCAATCAAGTGCTCATCATGGTCATGTTCGCGCTCTCGCTCGACTTGATCCTTGGCTATGCGGGCGTTGTGACGCTTGGTCATGCCGCCTTCTTCGGCGTCGGCGCCTATACCGTCGCGCTGGCGTCATTGCGGCTGGGCTGGAGCGAACCGATCAGCGGCCTCATCGCCGGCGGCCTGCTGGCGGGCATCGTTGGGGCGGCTGTCGGCTGGTTCATTGTGCGCTATCGCGGGCTGACGCTGCTGATGTTGACGATTGCGTTTGCCGCCATGTTGCAGGAATCCGGCAACCTGCGCTCCGACCTCACCGGCGGATATGACGGCCTGCCGGGCCTGATGTTCGATCCACTGCTCGGGTATTTCCAATACGACCTCTACGGTCATACCAATTACTGGTACGTCCTCGTCGTCCTAGCGGTGGTGTTCTATTTCGTGCGCCGCATTGTCTACTCGCCGTTCGGGCAGGTGCTCACCGGCATCCGTGAAAATGTGCGCCGCATGCACGCCATCGGCTCGCCGGTGCACCGCCGGCTAGTCACGGTCTATGCGATTTCTGCGGCGATTGCAGGCGTTGCCGGCGCGCTGTTCACGCAGACCAACGCTTATGTGACGCTGACCGTGTTCGACTTCGATAATTCCGCCAAGGTGATGGTGATGCTGATCCTCGGCGGCACTGGCCGCCTCTATGGACCGTTCCTGGGCGCCGCCGTCTACATGATCCTGGAAGACTATTTTTCCAAGCTCTCGCCCACCTTCTGGCAGCTTGGCATCGGTTTGCTGCTGGTGCTGGCGGTGTTGTTCGCGCGCCGCGGTCTTCTGGGCTTGGCCGAAGACGCGCGCGGCTGGTTTGCCGCCAAAGAGCGAGACAAGGAACGCCGATCGTCCGCGCCGCGTCGGCTGGTATGGAAGCGCGAACATTGGACCGCGCTCGGCTCCTCGGCGCTTGACGGCGCCATTATCGGTTTCATTGCCGGCTTTGCGATTAATATGAAGCAGATCGAGTTGATGACGGCCTTCGTCACCGGCATGCCGGCGCGTGCGCTGACGTTTACGCTGATCGGCGCCGGCATCGGGGCGGGGATCAATGCGATCTATCTCCTGATCACCAGCCGCACCTCGGTCGAGGAGCAGGCATCGTGACTGTGCCCGCGCTTCAGGTCGAAGGCCTCAACCGCAGTTTCGGCGCGTTGCACGTCACGCGCGATGTGAACCTCTCGCTCGAGCGTGGCGCCCGCCGCGCCCTGATCGGGCCGAACGGCGCCGGCAAAACGACGCTGATCAACCTCATCACCGGCGTCTTGAAGCCGTCGTCCGGCAGCGTGCGCCTCAACGGTGAAGACATCACCGCCACCTCGCAGGCCGAGCGCGCGCGGCGAGGGCTGGCGCGCACCTTTCAGATCAATCAATTGTTTCGCGGCCTCACCGTGCTGGAAAACATCTGCATGGCGATCGGCGAGCGCGACGGCCACAACAATAATCTGTGGCGTTCGGCCGGCGCCAAGCGCGAGGTGATCGACGAGGCGCTCGACCATCTCGAATCGCTGCGCCTGGTCGACGACTCCCTCAAGCTCATTCGCAATCTGCCTTACGGCCGCCAGCGTCTGGTCGAGATCGCCATCGCGCTGGCGCAGCGCCCGCGCGTTTTGCTGCTCGACGAGCCGGCGGCCGGGGTGCCGTCCTCGGAAAGCCATCTCATTCTCGACGTGGTGGCGGGGCTCGATCCCGACATCGCCGTGCTCATCATTGAGCATGACATGGACGTGGTGTTCCGTTTCGCCAAGGAAATCACCGTCCTGGTGCAAGGCGCCGTGTTCACGCAAGGCACGCCCGAGGAAATCATGAAGAACGAGGACGTGCGCGCGGTCTATCTCGGCCAGGAAGGCCATGCGGCTGGCGGACGGGGAGGCGGGCATGATTAGCCAAGATTTGGCTAAGCCGGCCCTCAGCCTGAGCAACGTGCATGCCGGCTACGGTGAAACGGTGGTGCTGGAAAACCTGCAATTTGCGCTGGCGCCGGGCGAAACCGTGTCGGTGATCGGGCGCAATGGCGTCGGCAAGTCGACTTTGCTATCGACCATCATGGGCCACACCACGCTGCATGGCGGCCGCATCGCGCTTCATGGCAAAGACATATCGGCGGACGCGACCTATTTGCGCGTGGCCGCTGGCCTCGGCCTGGTGCCGCAGGAGCGCGAGATATTTCCCTCGCTGTCGCTGAAAGAAAATCTCGAAGTGGCGGCGCGGCCCGGCCCCTGGACCATGCAGACGGTGTTCGAATTGTTTCCGCGCCTGGCCGAGCGCGTCTCCAACCGCGGCAATCAATTGTCGGGCGGCGAGCAGCAGATGCTAGCGATCGGCCGCGCGCTCATCGGCAATCCGAGTGTGTTGCTGATGGACGAGCCTTCGGAGGGTCTTGCGCCGGTGATCGTCGAGGAACTGGAGCGTGCGGTGAAGAAGCTGACCGCTGCCGGCGAAATGGCGCTCATTCTGGTCGAGCAGAATTCGCGGCTCGCGCTCGACATCGCGGCGCGCGCGGTGGTCATGGACCGTGGCCAGATCGTGTTCGACGGGCCGAGCGCGGCTTTGCGCGACGACCCGGAAAAGCTCGAACAATTGATCGGCGTGCAGAAAGCCTGACACGGCCCGACGTTTCGGGGCGGACGCCCACCATTTGCAAATTCGGTCTCATCGCTGCATAGGCTATCCTCCAATCGATTAGAGGATAGCCCTTCGCGATGAAGCATAGCACCAGCCGCATTCTCACCACCCATGTCGGCAGCCTGATCCGTCCGGCCGAATTGCAGGAATTCCTGCGCGCGGTACAGGGCGGCAAGCCTTATGACGAGAAGACGTATCAGAAATGCCTGACCGACTCGGTGGCGGCTGTGGTGCGCCATCAGGCGGAAGTTGGCATCGACGTGCCGAGCGACGGTGAGTTCGGCAAGTCGATTTCCTGGGCGCAATATGCTCTGACGCGGCTGTCCGGCTTCGAGCGCCGTCCAATCAAGGAAGACAAAGCCAATCCGTTCAAGCGGGGCGCCGACCGCACCCGCTTTGCCGAGTTCTACGCCGAGCTCGACGCCAAGGAAGCGGTGGCGACCGTCACCGAAGCGATCTGCACCGGACCGATCGCTTATACAGGCCACGCCGAGCTCAAACGCGACATCGACAATTTCAAGGCCGCGCTCGGCAAGGTGAAAACCGAAGAGGCGTTCCTGCCGGTGGCCGCGCCGGCTAGCGTCATCCCCGACCGTAAGAATGAATACTACAAGAACGACGAAGAGTTGCAGGTGGCGATCGGCAACGCCATGCACACCGAGTACAAGATGATCGCCGATGCGGGGCTGCTGGTGCAGCTCGACGATGCGCGCTCGGCTGTCACCTATGACCGCATGGTGCCGCCGGCAAGCTTTGCCGATTACAAGTGCTGGCTCGAGACACAGATCGAGATCATGAACCACGCCATCGGCGATATCCCGGCCGAACGCGTGCGCTATCACATCTGTTGGGGCTCGTGGCCGGGACCGCATGTCACCGACGTGCCGCTGAAAGATATCGTCGATATAGTGTTGAAGGCGAAAGTGGGGGCGTTCGTAATTGAAGGCGCCAATCCGCGCCACGAGCACGAATGGAAAGTCTGGCATGACGCCAAGCTGAAAGACGGGCAGGTGCTCATTCCCGGCGTCATCAGTCACGCCACCAATGTGGTCGAGCATCCCGAATTGGTGGCCGAGCGCATCGTGCGGCTCGCCAAGATTGTAGGCCGCGAAAATATCATCGCCGGAACCGATTGCGGCTTTGCGCAGGGACCGTTCTATCGCCGCGTCCACCCGTCGATCCTGTGGGCGAAACTGGAAGCCCTGGTCGAAGGCGCGAAGCTGGCCAGCAAGGAACTGTGGTAGCCGGGACTGGCAATTTCGCGCTCATAGGCTACGTTAGTCGTGACCGGCGCGGTGACAAGCCGGCATCTGGGAGCGTCCCATGAACGTCAACGCGCAATCTAGTCAAGGAATTGCGGCAAAAGGCCTCGCCATTCCCTTTGACCACGCCCGTCTCGACCGGCTGATGAACGAAGCCGGCATCGACGTCATTGTCGCGACTTCAAAACACAACGCGCAATATCTCACCGGCGGCCACCGCGCCAATTTCTTCGACTACATGGATGCGACCGGCGTCACGCGTTATTTGCCGGTTTTTATTTATCAGAAAGACGCGCCGGAAAAGTCCGCGTACATCGGCCACCGGCTGGAAAAATTCCAGACCGAGAATAATCCGCTGTGGACGCCGGAGTCGCATACTTCGACGGCCGGCGCGGTTGACGCCATGCAGAAGGCGGTTGCCTATATGCAAAAGGCCGGCATGAAGCCGAAGAAGATCGCGGCTGAGTTCGGCTTTTTGCCCTATAACGCCGCCAATATTTTGCGCGATGCATTCCCGGATGCCGAATGGATCGACGCGTTGTTCGTGCTGGAGCGCCAGCGCGTGAAAAAGTCGTCGGCCGAACTGTCGCTGTTGAAACAGGCTTCCGAAAAAGTGCTCGATTCCATGAAGGCCGTGATCGATATGCACAAGCCGGGTGCGACCAAGGCCGAGGTGACGGAGGCGCTGCGACGCGAGGAAACCAATCGCGGTCTGACGTTCGAATATTGTCTGATCACCGCCGGCACGTCGCTCAACCGCGCGCCCTCCGAGCAGCGCTGGGAGAAGGGCGACATCATGTCGATCGACAGTGGTGGCAATTATCACGGCTATATCGGCGACATCTGCCGCATGGCGATCCAGGGCGAACCGGATGCCGAACTGGAAGATCTGCTCGGCGAGATCGAAAGCATCCAGCGCGCCGCGATGAAGCCGATGAAGGCCGGTGCCATGGGCCGAGAAATCTACGCCGCCGGCGAGCCGCTGAAGATGAGATCAAAGCATCACAACCATATGGAATTCCTCGCGCACGGCATGGGTATGGTCAGCCACGAAGGCCCGCGCCTCACCGATCACGGCCCGGTGCCGTACCCCAACGAATATGCCGACATGCCGTTGGAAGCCGGTATGGTGGTGTCGGTCGAGACCACGCTGCTGCATCCTTCGCGCGGCTTCATTAAGCTGGAGGACACAGTGGTCGTGACGGACGCGGGCCATGAGGTCTATGGCGAAGGCCTTCGCGGCTGGAACCGGGCAGGGAGCGCGGCGTAGTTAGCGGACGGTTTTCGCGTCCGCTTCCTTGACCAGCGCCTTCAACGCATCTGCCACCTCAACCGCATACCCCGCGCCCGGCTGCAATTGCGCCAGCGCCTCGGGCAACCGCGCAAGTTCGGCTTTGGCGCGCGCACGGATATCCGCCAAAGTGGGCGAGCGCCCTACACGCTTGCCGCCGCGCATGGCGGGAACGATCAACTTCTCGCCTTGCTGGGTATCGCTTTCAACAGAAAGAATGTCGCCGCGCATGCGGCCATCGGCATCGTAAGCGCGCCAGACCTGCTTGCGTCCCGGCCAGGTCGCTTTGCCCTCCGATAATTTACGTTTGGGAACGCCGCGATATTCTTGCAGCTTGTACGCGCAGTCGAGCGCCGGTACGTCGGTCGATGCCGCAAGATTAACGCCGATGCCGAAGCCGTCAATGGGTGCATGATCTTTCATCATGCCTTGCAGCACGTCTTCGTTGATGCCACCGCTCACCAGAATGACAACGTCCTTCAATCCGCCGGCGTCGAGAATGCCGCGCACCTTCTTCGCCATCGCGGTGAGGTCACCGCTGTCGATGCGTACGCCGCGAATGGCGATGCCGTCCTTTTTCAAGCGCGGCGCCAGCTCGACCACTTTGCGCGCGCCGGCTTCGGTGTCGTAGGTGTCGATCAGCAGGATCACGCCTTCCGGACGCGCGCGCGCGAAATTTTCAAACGCGGTCATTTCGTCGCCGTGCACCTGCACGAAGGAATGCGCCATGGTGCCGACGATCGGAATGCCATAGCGCTCGCCGGCCAGTACATTGGCGGCGCCGGCAAAGCCCGCGATGTAGCTCGCGCGCGCCGAATAGTTGCCGGCTTCCGCGCCATGCGCGGTGCGCAGGCCGAAGTCGGAGAGGATTTTTCCCGGCGCGGCCAGCACCATGCGCGCCGCCTTCGACGCGATCAGCGTCTGATAATGCAGAATGTTGATCAGCCGCGATTCAACCAACTGAGCCTGCGGTAAGGGCGCGACGATGCGCAATAGCGGTTCGTTTGGAAAGCAGACGATGCCCTCGGGGATCGCGTATACGTCGCCGGTGAATCGGAAGCCGCGCAGATAATCGAGCAGATTGTCGCGAAAGCGCCCGGTGCTTTTGAGCCAGGCGATCTCGCTATCCGAATAGCGCATGGTCTCAAGATACTGGAGCGCGCCTTCCAGGCCTGCCGCCAGCAGAAAGCCGCGCCGCTCCGGCAGCCGCCGCACGAAAAATTCAAACGCCGCCTCGCCGTCCTCAGTCTTGTCCAGATAGGCCTGGACCATGTTGAGTTCGTATAAGTCGGTGAGCAGAGGGCTGGTCTCAGGTGTCATCGGACCGGCCGTCGGGTAATGGGAGGCGGCAAAAAAGCCAACATGGTGGAAGTGGCTCCCTGGGCAGGGATCGAACCTGCGACCATTCGATTAACAGTCGAATGCTCTACCGCTGAGCTACCAGGGAACAAAGCTGAGCCGTTAAGCTCAGGGGGCCTATAACAAAGCCGACCCGCTTTGCAAAGCATGTAAGGCCGAGCCCCCAACAAAGGGGTTAAGGGGTGAGTACCGGCGTGATCGAAGATCGCCTGCCGTCGCCTGACGGCTATGGCGGGCAACCTTCGCGTTTTTCGACCGGCTTGCCAACCGAAGCCCGCGGGTCGAAGAAGGCCTTGCTCGCCGAAGCCCGCCGCTTCGGCGGGCGAAGGCTGAGTGGAGGCCACGCCCGGAATCGAACCGGGGTGCAAGGATTTGCAGTCCTCTGCGTAACCACTCCGCCACGTGGCCGTATGAAAAAGCGCCGGATTTGACTCGGGCGCTTGCTCAAGCGCCAAGGCTATATAGGAGCAGGGCGCGCTCGACAACGCCGCCGGCCGCATTCATTTTGCACCGCAAAGCTTGCCTTTTGGCGGCGCTTGCCGCAGATAAAAACCGCCTGTTCCCTCCATTTCGTCGAGGAATGCGATGACCGATTTCGCCGCCGCGCGCCGCCATATGGTGGACGGCCAGGTCCGCACCGCCGATGTCACCGACCTGCGAATAATTTCCGCCATGCTCGAAGTTCCGCGCGAGCGTTTCGTGCCGCCGCAGGCCGCCGGGCTTGCCTATCTCGATCTGGGGTTGCCACTGAAGGACATGGGCGCTGCCGCGCGCAGTCTGCTCAAACCGATGGTGCTGGCCAAGTTGATCCAGGCCGCCGATCTGGCGCCGGACGCCAAGGTTCTGGTGGTCGGCTGTGCCACCGGCTATTCGGCCGCCGTGCTCGCGCGCATCGCCGGACAGGTGGTCGCACTCGAGCAGGACGAGAAGCTTGCGCCGATCGCACAGGCGGCGCTGGCCGGGATTCCCAACGTCAGCGCGGTAAAGGGCCCCCTGGCCGGCGGCTGGGCTAAGGCCGCGCCCTATGACGCTATTCTGATCGATGGCGCGGTTGAAGAGGTGCCGGAGGTGTTGTCAACCCAACTCAAGGACGGCGGCCGGCTGGTCTGCGTCCTGGGCGCGTCGCCCGGCGCTTCGGCCATGCTTTACCGCAAAAGCGGCTTGGGCCTGAGTGGGCGGGCGATCTTTGACGCAGCAGCCACTGTCTTGCCGGGATTCGCCAAAGCGCAGGTTTTCGCCTTTTAATTCGTTGACGGCTCAAATCGTTGCGGAAAGGTCTCAGGCAGCGGCGTTTCTGTGTGTGGCGGGTGGATTAGGGGTTTTAACCCGGTTCCGCCCCGCCTATGGTTCGAGGCCGCCGGTACGGGACTACGATTCCCGTGCCGTCGGGCATTGTTTGGTGCTTTAGAGCTAGGTCGATTTATGGGGTCGCGGTTTAGGGGCGGATGGACGTGCGGTTTCGCGGCCGCCGCGCTGTGCGTTCTGGCATTCCCGATGTCGTTGCAGGCGCGTGCCGAAACGCTGGAAGCGGTGTTGGTCGAAGCTTATCGCAGCAACCCAACGCTTAATGCGCAGCGCGCCGGGGTGCGCGCCATCGACGAAGGCGTCCCGCAGGCGCTCTCCGGCTATCGTCCGAAGATATCGATCAACGCTACCGGCGGCGAGCAATCGCTGTCCTCTATCACGAAGGTCACCAGCACCACTCCGTCGACTTATTCGACCATCAGCGGTTACAACTCGCCGGCCGGCGCCGGGATCACTGCGACGCAGACTTTGTTCAACGGTTTCCAAACCGCCAACCGCACGCGGCAGGCGGAATCCCAGGTGCTGGCCGCACGTGAAACGCTGCGCCAGACCGAGCAAAACGTGCTGCTCAACGCCGCCACCGCTTACATGAATTTGCTGCGCGACACCGCGATCCTCAGCTTGCAGGAAAGCAACGTTAAGGTGTTGCAGGAGCAATTGCGCCAGGTGCGCGACCGCTTCAATGTCGGCGAAGTCACCCGCACCGACGTGGCGCAATCGGAATCGCGCGTCGCGGCCGGCCGCTCGCAAGTGCTGACCGCGGAATCCAATTACAAAACTTCGGCGGCGGTCTACCGTCAGGTGATCGGCAGCGATCCGGGCAAACTGGTGCCGGCAACGCCGGTCGACCGCTTTTCGCCGCATAGCCTGTCGGGCGCGGTGGCGACCGGTAGCGCCGGCCATCCGCTCGTCGCCAGCGCGGAATACAATATCGACGTCGCCCAGTCGCAGGTGAAAGTGGCCGAAGGCGCGCTTTTGCCGACGCTGTCGCTGCAGGGCAATGCGACGCAAAACTTTTTGGTGCCGGGCAGCCTGGTCACCGAAAAAAGTTATTCGGCCTCGGTGCTCGGCACCTTGAGCGTGCCGATCTATCAGGGCGGCGCGGAATATTCGCTGATCCGTCAAGCCAAGGAAACGCTCGGCCAGCGCCGCATCGATTTCGACACCGCGCGCGAGCAGGTGCGCCAGACGGTGGTGCAGTCCTGGGGCCAGCTTGAGGCAGCCAAGGCCAATATCGAAGCGACGCAGGCGCAGGTGACGGCGGCCGAGATCGCGCTCAATGGCGTGCGCGAGGAAGCCCGCGTCGGTCAGCGCACCACGCTCGACGTTTTGAACGCGCAGCAGGAACTGGTGAATGCGCGCGTGGCGCTGGTCGGCGCCCAGCGCGACCGGGTGGTGGCATCCTACACGCTGCTCGCCGGCGTCGGCCGTCTCAGCCCGCAGGTGCTCGGCCTGCATGTCCCGGTCTATAACGCCGAAGTGCATTACCAGCAGGTGCGCGATAGCTGGGCCGGCGTGCGCACCCCGGACGGCCGCTAAGCGCGGCCGTTGGGCGGGCGGAATTGGCCGCAAAGCCTTGGCTTGCATAGGGCCTTAGTGTCCACAGGTCATTGCCTAATCTCCGCTTTCGACTGCCACAGCCCCGTCTCTCTGGCGTATAAAAGATACTCGATGACGATTCGCTTGGCCGCGCGCGGGGCCAAGGGACGGTTAAGCGTGGGCTGTCATGCTGGGACGTGCGCCGTCAGCGCGAACCGCAAATGCACTATCGGGCGTGGAAAATGTCGCCCGGCGTGACAGGTGCCAAGACGTGTTCGGGAACGTGAGGCAATGAACCAGCCGGCAAAAGCCCAAGAGCCGTCGATGGAGGAAATTCTAGCCTCTATCCGGCGCATCATTGCCGATGAGGATACCGGTAAGGTGACGGCTGCGCCGAAACCTGCGCCAGCCGCGGCCGCGCCGCAGCCGGTTCCGCCGCCGCCGGCACCGCCCAAACCGGCCGCGCCCCCACCGGCCGCCAATAATCAAAGCGACATCGACGCCATGTTGGCCGACCTCGATGCCGCGCCGAAAGCCGCACCGGTGCCGCCGCCGAAGATCGAGTTGCCGGCGGCCGATATCCTCGATCTCACCGAGGCGATGGCCGCGCCGGCACCAAGCCCAGCCGCGATCTTCCGTACCATCGACGCCGCCTCCGACGTGATTTTTGCCGACCGGCCATCCGATCCGCCGGTCGAGCCGGCCATGCGCATGCCGGAAGAGCCGCGTCGGGCACCCGCGCCCAGTTCCGATCTCGAGCGCGGCCTCATTTCGAGCGCGACCGTCTCGGCGGTCGACAGCGCGTTTAATTCGCTGGCGCATACCGTGCTCGGCAACAACGCGCGCACGCTGGAAGACCTGGTGAAGGAAATGCTGCGGCCGATGCTCAAGGGCTGGCTCGACGACAATTTGCCCAACATGGTCGAGCGCATCGTGCGCGCCGAGATCGAGCGCGTCTCGCGCGGGCGGAGCTGATTTATTCCGTAGCCCGCATGAGCGGAACGAAATGCGGGGTCGTCGCCCAGTTACATAAATCCGCCGATTTTGTTCCCCGGATTTCGCTGCGCTCCATCCGGGCTACATTCCCTGCGCCGCGCGCAGTTTGAGCCTGCGCGACAGCCACCAGCCGAGCGCCAACAACACCAAAGCCGAAATCAGGAACACCGGCACCGCCGTGAAGCGGTCGAAGGCGACGCCGGACGCTGCGACGCCGGCGGTCTGCCCGAGATAAAGCGCCGACGAGAAAATTGCGACCGCGGTGCCGCGCGCTTCCGGGGTCATCTGCGTCGCGTTGGTCTGCAACGTATTATGCAGCATGTAGAAGCCGAGCCCGGTCGCGGCAATCGCCAGCGGCGCGATCCAGTAATGCGGCTCGAAAGCGAGCGTGACGTAAGCCACGGCTAGCATGGCGCCGCCGGCGAAGCTCAAGCCCGATTGCCCGAGCCAGGCGACCAGCCCGCGCACCGACAGACTGTAGATCAATCCACCGACCGCGAAGAAGCCGACGAACAGGCCGACCAGCCAAAATTCGACGCCGAACCGCAAATGCAGATCGGCTCCGACATAGGTGAAAGCGCCGTACATGGCGCCGCTCTCGATGAAAGCCATCAGGATGACGGTGCGCGCCCACGGGTTACGCAGCACGGTGGTGTAGTCCGAGACGAAGCCGTGGCCCTTCTGCACGGGCGCGTTGCGCGCATGCGTCACCGGGTTGCGCCATAACTCGTAGAACAGCCCGATGGTCGCGATGGCGAGCAGCGCCGCCAAAATGAAGAATACATTGCGCCAACCGAAAAAATCGCCGAGCACGCCGCCGGCGGCCTGGCCGAACATCTGTCCCAGAATTTGCCCGGACAAGAACGTGCCGATCACCTGCTGGCGGCGCTCGTAAGGAATGACATCGCCGACGAAGGCTAGCGCGAAGGGAATGATCCAGCCGGTGGCAAGGCCGCAGCCAAGCCGGGCTGCCACCAGCACCGGCAAATTCGGTGCCAGTCCGCAGGCGATCACCATCAGCGTAGAGACCGCGGCGGCAATGGACACGCAAAGATATTTGCCGAAGTGGTCGCCGATCGGCCCGATGATGAGTTGCACCGAGCCGTGCGCCAGAAGATAAAAGGTGACGATCACCGACGTCGCGCCGACGGTGACATGCAGGTCGCTGGCGATCTGCGGTAGCAGCGAATCGGTCGAGCGCACCATCGCCTGGGCGGCGAAAGCGGCGATGGCCAGAAGCGTGATGGCGCTGGTGGCGTTCCGGGGCGCAGGGCTCGGCTTAAGGCTTGGATTTAGGCTTGGATTTTCCGGCAAAAGTTGACACCTGGTGGGGCGGCGGGCTTTCTAACGCATGATCCCGAAAAAGCCTGTCCCCGACTTGATCGGGGATGGGAACCGGTTTTCGGACAAGATCATGCGTAATTAAAAACCAAACCAGTCAGAACAAAGCAACGATGATCGACAAGACCTACCAGCCCTCCGAAGTCGAGGGCCGCATTTACAAGGCATGGGAGGAGGCGGGCGCCTTCAAGGCGGGCCGGCCCGAGCGCGCCAGGGCAGACGCTTACTCTATCGTGATCCCGCCGCCCAACGTTACCGGCTCGCTGCATATGGGCCATGCGTTGAACAACACGTTGCAGGATGTACTGGCGCGCTTCGAGCGCATGCGCGGCAAGGACGTGCTGTGGCAGCCGGGCACCGACCATGCCGGTATCGCGACGCAGATGGTGGTAGAGCGGCGGATGATGGAGCGGCAGGAGCCGGGCCGCCGCGACATCGGGCGCGAGAAGTTTCTGAAAAAGGTCTGGGCCTGGAAGGCGGAGTCGGGCGGCACCATCGTCAATCAGCTGAAACGCCTCGGCGCGTCCTGCGATTGGTCGCGCGAGCGCTTCACCATGGACGAGGGCCTGTCCAAGGCTGTCGTTAAAGTTTTTGTGGAGCTTTATCGCGAAGGTCTCATTTATAAAGATAAGCGGCTAGTCAACTGGGATCCCAAGCTTTTGACGGCGATCTCGGATCTCGAGGTCGTGCCGGTGGAGACCAAGGGCTCGCTCTGGCATCTGCGCTATCCGCTCGAGGGCAAGACCTTCAACCCGGAAGACAAGTCCACTTATATCGTCGTCGCCACCACGCGGCCGGAGACCATGCTGGGCGATAGCGCCGTGGCCGTGCATCCGGACGATGAGCGCTACAAGACGCTGGTTGGCAAGAACGTCATTCTTCCCTTGGTCGGCCGCAGGATTCCGATCATCGCCGATGAGTATTCCGATCCGGAAAAAGGCTCGGGCGCGGTGAAGATCACACCGGCGCACGACTTCAATGATTTCGAGGTTGGCAAACGGCACAATCTCGCGCAGATCAATATCTTCAGCGTCGAAGCCAAACTGGCGTTGAAGGACAACGAAAACTTCAGCGCGGGCGCTGCGCCATCACCCGATCTCGACACCACGCTCGCCATGCACGGCATGGACCGTTTCGCGGCGCGTAAACAGATTGTTGCGCGGCTGGAAGAGATGGGCCTCGTCGACAAGATCGAGCCGCATGCTCTGAGCGTTCCGCATGGCGACCGCTCCAATGTCGTCATCGAACCGTTCCTGACCGACCAGTGGTACGTCAACGCCGCCGAACTGGCGAAGCCCGCCATTGCGGCGGTGCGTGACGGAAAAACCAAATTCGTGCCGTCGAACTGGCAAAACACCTATTTCAATTGGATGGAAAACATCCAGCCCTGGTGTATCTCGCGCCAACTCTGGTGGGGGCATCAGATTCCGGCGTGGTACGGGCCGGATGGCAAAGCTTTTGTTGCGGCTGAAGAAACGGAAGCACAGGCCGAAGCCGACAAGCATTACGGCAAGAAGACCGCGCTCAAGCGCGACCCCGACGTGCTCGACACCTGGTTCTCCTCGGCGCTGTGGCCGTTCTCGACGCTCGGCTGGCCGGACAAGACCAAAGAGCTTGATCGCTTTTATCCGACCTCGGTGCTGGTCACCGGTTTCGACATCATCTTCTTCTGGGTCGCGCGCATGATGATGATGGGCCTTCATTTCATGAAGGACGAGAAGGGCGCGCCGGAAATTCCGTTCCACGACATCTACATCCACCGCCTCGTGCGCGATGCCTCCGGCGCCAAGATGTCGAAGTCGAAAGGCAACGTGGTCGATCCGCTCGGCGTCATCGATGAATTCGGCGCGGACGCGCTACGCTTTACCCTCATGAGAAATGTCGCGCCGGGCCACGACATCCGCCTCGGTCCGCAGGATGTCGAGAACAACCGCAATTTCGCGACCAAGCTGTGGAACGCCGCGCGTTTTGTCGAGTTCAACGGCGCGGCGCGCGTTGCAGGCTTCGATCCGAAGCAGGCCAAGGAAGCGCTCAACCGCTGGATCGCGCACGAGACGCAAAAGGCCGGCCTCGAAATCACGCAGGCGATCGAAGCTTACGACTTCGCCGGCGCGGCGGGCGCGGCCTATCGCTTCGTCTGGAACGTCTATTGCGACTGGTATGTCGAACTGTCGAAGCCTCTGCTCACCGGTCCCGACGGGGCAGCCAAGGACGAGACGCGCGCCATGGCCGCCTGGGCGCTCGATGAAATCCTCAAGCTGCTGCACCCGTTTATGCCGTTCATCACCGAGGAATTGTGGGCGGTGACGGCGGAGCAGGGACCGAAGCGCGACGCCATGCTGGCGCTTTCGCAATGGCCGAAGCTTGAAGGGCTCACCGACGACAAGGCCGAAGCTGAAATCGGCTGGGTGATCGATCTCATCTCAGCCATCCGCTCGATCCGCGCCGAGATGAACATCAACGTCAATATTCCCGTCGTTCTCGCGGGTGCCTCGGCGGAAACACAGAAGCGCGCCGAGCGTTGGGCCGATTTCATCAAGCGCCTCGCACGTGTGTCGGATATTTCATCGGCCGATTCCGTCCCACAGGGCTCGGTGCAACTGGTCGTGCGCGGGGAGGTGGCGGCGCTGCCGTTGATCGGCGTCATCGACATTGCCGCCGAGCGCGCGCGCCTCGCCAAGGAAATGAAAAAGGCCGAGGACGACATCGACCGCGTCGACAAGAAGCTGAGCAACGAGAAATTCGTCGCTAACGCGCCGGAAGAAATCATCGAAGGCGAAAAGGAAAAACGCGCGGAAGCGGCGGATCGCAAAGCCAAGATCGCCGAGGCGCTGGAGCGGCTCAAGGGCGCGGCATGAACCGGGATTGCGCGGCCGTTTCCGCTGATTAAATAGGATTCGATGAAAATATTTCTGGCAGGCGCGGGTGGGGCGATTGGAAAACGGCTGACGCCGCTGCTCTGCGCCATTGGGCATTCGGTCGTTGGAACCACGCGCTCGGCTGATAAGGCCAACGCGATCGCAAAGCTCGGCGCGCAACCCGTTGTCGTCGATGTGTTTGATGCCGCGGCCCTGAAAGCTGCCGTCGTCATGGCCGCGCCGGATGTCGTTATTCACCAGCTCACCGATCTGGCGTTTGCGCCCGGCACGCCGCAATACGAAGAGGGCCTTGCACGCAATGCCCGCATTCGGATCGAAGGCACAGCCAATTTGGTGGCGGCCGCCAAGGCTGCCGGCGTTAATCGCCTAATCGCGCAGAGCGTTGCCTGGCTTTACAAGCCCGGCCCGCGTCCGCGCGTGGAGACCGATCCGCTTTTGCCGGCGGAAGGCGCCGGCGCGAAAACCATCGAAGCGGTCGTTTCGCTTGAGCAGGCGGTGCTGGCGCTGCCCGAGGGGATCGTTCTGCGTTTCGGCTTTTTTTATGGTTCCGGCACCTGGTCGCCGGATAAGCCTTCGCGTCTGCCGTCGATCCACATCGATGCGGCGGCGCAGGCGACCGCGCTTGCCATCGCGAAGGGAAAGCTCGGCCTCTACAATGTCGCCGAAGACGATCCTTCGGTATCGAGCGAAAAGGCCCGGCGCGAACTCGGTTTCAACGTGGACTTCCGCATTAAGCCTTGAACGCTTTGCTCAAAAACCGCGACCCCTTGAGCCCATAGCGCCACGGATGGTCGACCGCCTTCGTAATCCCGATCCGCGGCCCCACCACGATCTCCGGTTTTTCCACTCGCGCCCTTAACTCAAATGGCGCGCGGTCGAGCGCCAATCCGTTGTGCTTGATGGATACGCCAAAGGCCTCGGCCAGCTTCCCAGGCCCCGAGCACAGGGCGCGCTCATCCTCGACGCCGCGCCGCCGCCGCATCCGGGCCAGGCCCACCGTCGGCTCGATCGCCCGGATCAACACGGCGCTTGCTGAACCCTCGCGCTCGCAAACGAAGTTCAGACACCAGTGAATGCCGTAGGAACGGTAGACATAGGCGAACCCGGCCGGCCCGAACATGACCATGTTGCGCGGGGTTGGGCCGGCAAAGCTGTGCGCGGCCGGGTCGGTGTGGTGATAGGCCTCGACCTCCACGATCACCCCGCCGACGCCGTCCGCCAGAAGCGTCGCCCCGATCAGTTCGGGCGCCACTCTGTGCACCGAGCGGTCAAAGAATGACCGGCGGATTTTCGCGCCCGTTTTTGCACTTGAGTTCATTCCGGCACCGCACCCTGTGGCTTGCCCGCCACACCTAAGGAACAATTAAGTCCTGGCAAGGCATCTTCGGTCGCAACGCCGCGATTTGGCCATACCCTAAGCTTTCATCGAGGGTCTGCACCCAATCCGGCCGAAGAGCTAAGCCGTTGCGGGACTTTAAGGTTTTAACGCCGGGGCGCGCCCTGGCCGGAAGCTGAGGCGGCCTCCGCGATATTGAAACAAAGCCTGCCGATTCTAACCCGGCGGCGCTGCAAATAAAGGGGCGGGGGCCCGAAGGTAAAATGGACGCAAAGAACAGTCTGAAGTCGAGATTGCCCAGCCGGCACACCACCGAAGGGCCGGAGCGCGCGCCCGCCCGTTCGTTCTATTACGCGATGGGCCTGACCGAAGAGCAAATCCACCAGCCCTTCGTCGGCGTCGCCTCCTGCTGGAACGAAGCCGCCCCCTGCAACATCGCACTCATGCGCCAGGCCCAGGCCGCCAAAAAAGGCGTCGCCTCGGTCGGCTGCACGCCGCGTGAATTCTGCACCATCACCGTCACTGACGGTATCGCGATGGGCCACGCCGGCATGAGGGCATCCTTGCCGTCGCGCGAAGTCATCGCCGACTCCGTCGAACTCACCATGCGCGGCCACGCCTATGACGCGCTCATCGGCATCGCCGGCTGCGACAAGTCGCAACCCGGAATGATGATGGCGATGTGCCGCCTCAACGTGCCGTCGATCTATATCTACGGCGGCTCGATCATGCCCGGCATTTTCAAGGGCAAGCAGGTCACCGTGCAGGATGTCTACGAAGCGGTCGGCCGCCATTCGGTCGGCGAGATGTCGGACGAAGACCTCTTGGAGCTCGAGCAGAACGCTTGCCCCTCGGCCGGCGCCTGCGGCGCGCAATTCACCGCCAACACCATGGCGACCGTGTCGGAAGCGATCGGTCTCGCGCTGCCGTACTCGGCCGGCGCACCGGCGCCCTACGACATGCGCGACAAGTTCTGCACGCTTGCCGGCGAGATGATCCGCGACCTGATCGTCAAGAACATTCGCCCGCGCGACATCGTGACGCGCAAGGCGCTGGAAAATGCCGCGGCGGTTGTTTCCGCCACCGGCGGTTCCACCAATGCCGCGCTGCATCTGCCGGCGATCGCGCACGAGTGCGGCATCGAGTTCACGCTGTTCGACGTCGCCGAAATCTTTAAAAAGACACCTTACATCGCGGATTTGAAACCGGGCGGCCGTTATGTCGCCAAAGATATGTTCGAAGCAGGCGGCGTGCCCAATCTCATGCGTACTATGCTCGACCACGGCTACCTGCATGGCGATTGTCTGACCGTGACCGGCCGCACGATCGCGGAAAATCTCGCCAACGTAAAATGGAACGCAGACCAGGACGTTGTGCGTCCGGCCGACAAGCCGTTGCTGGCGACTGGCGGCGTCGTTGGTCTCAAAGGAAATCTCGCGCCCGAAGGCGCCATCGTGAAGGTGGCGGGCATGAAGACACAGAAGTTCTCCGGTCCGGCGCGCTGCTTCGACGGCGAGGAAGCCTGCTTCGAGGCGGTCAAAAATCGTACCTACAAAGCCGGCGACGTGCTGGTCATCCGTTACGAAGGGCCGAAGGGCGGCCCCGGCATGCGCGAAATGCTCGCGACCACGGCCGCGCTTTACGGCCAGGGCCAGGGCGAAAAAGTCGCGCTCATCACCGACGGACGTTTCTCCGGCGCGACGCGCGGTTTCTGCGTCGGCCATGTCGGCCCGGAAGCGGCGATCGGCGGACCGATCGGTCTCATCGAGGACGGCGACATCATCGAGATCGACGCCGTCGCCGGCACGCTCGACGTCAAGCTCTCCGACGCCCAATTGGCCGAGCGCAAGAAAAACTGGAAGGCGCGCGAGAACGACGCCACTTCCGGTTACCTGTGGAAATACGCGCAGCAGGTGGGACCGGCCGTCGATGGCGCGGTCACCCATCCGGGCGGCGCGGCCGAGAAAGAGTGCTATGCCGATATCTGACGCGTTGCCGCGGGCTGCGATGATCGGCGCCGGCCTTGCCTTCGGGCTGCTGGCTGCGCCGGCTTTCGCGTTCGACGGCACCAAATCGGAGGACGCGATGGCGTCGGTTCCGGTGGTGACGCCGATGCAGGCGTTCCGCACGGGCGCGCATTGGCTCAAGGCCGGCGAAAAAGAAAAGGCGCTGCACTCGCTCGAATACGCAGCCGACAAAGGCCACGCGCTGGCGCAGTGGAAGCTCGGGCGCATGTATGCGTCCGGCGATGGCGTCACGCAGGACGATCTAAAGGCCTTCAACTATTTCCGCCGCATCGCCGACAGCCATGCCGACGACAATCCGGATACGCCGCAGGCGCGTTTCGTCGCCAACGCCTTTGTGGCGCTCGGCCACTATTATCTCGAAGGCATCCCGAACACGCCGATCAAGGCCGATGCGGATCGCGCGCGCGAAATGTTCAATTACGCCGCGTCCTATTTCCGCGACCCGGACGCGCAATATTATCTGGCGCGGCTCTATCTCAACGGCAACGGCGCGCCGCACGATCCGCGCACGGCCGCGCGCTGGTTCGGACTGTCGGCGCAAAAGGGCCAATGCCAGGCGCAAGCCATGTTGGGCGCCATGCTGTTTGCCGGCGATCACGTCCCGCGCCAGGCCGCGCGCGGGCTGATGTGGCTGACGCTGGCCAAGGATTCCGCGCGCATCTCGGATCAGACCTGGGTGGCGCAGCTTTATAACAGCGCCTACCAGCAATCGACCGAGGACGAGCGCGCGCTCGCGCTGGTGTACCTCAAGCACTGGATGGAAACCCGGCGGGAATGATCGCCGCGCTTTTCGCGTGCGATAACTTACCGACCCTCGATATCCAGGTCGACATAGACCGGAACATGATCGGAGGGCTTGTCCCAGGCGCGCACATGCTTGTCTATGCCGGCGCCGGTCAACCGGTCGGCCGCCTGCGGCGACAGCAATAAATGGTCGATGCGGATGCCGTTGTTCTTCTGCCAGGAGCCCGCCTGGTAATCCCAAAAACTATACAGCCCGGGATCGTCGCTGGCCGCGCGGATGCCGTCGGTCAGTCCGAGATTGATGAGGGAGCGGAACTTCTCGCGCGTTGCCGGCAAGAACAAGGCGTCATTGACCCAGGCTTGCGGATTGCGGGCGTCGGCGGCGGCCGGGATGACGTTATAGTCGCCAGCCAGCACTAAAGGTTCCTCAAGCTTGAGCCGCTCGCGTGCAAAGGCGGTCAGCCGCTCCATCCATTTCAGCTTGTAGTCATATTTCTCGCCCGGCACCGGGTTCCCGTTCGGCAGATAGAGACTGACCACGCGCACCACCCCAACCTTGGTCGAGACCAGCGCTTCCAGGAACCTGGCCTGCACGTCGCTCTCGTCGCCGATCAGGCCAGGGGCGACCTCGTCGAACGGCAGCTTTGATAATAGTGCCACCCCGTTGAAGGTCTTCTGCCCGTGCACGGCCACGTTGTAGCCGAGCGCTTCCAGCGGCTCGCGCGGGAAGGCGTCGTCCTGACATTTGATTTCCTGGAGGCACACGATGTCGGGCGAACGTTCCTTCAACCAGGCGGTCAGGCTGTCCAATCGCTGGCGGATCGAATTGACGTTCCAGGTGGCGATACGCATGGCGGGAGGGGTCCGGCGGCAAAGGTTAAACGGCAAGGCGGTGCGCGGCAGGCTGGATATAAACGTCGCGAAAACGGCCCGATCAAGAAAAACGCCCGCCGTCTTTACCAGACTGCCGCAGGGAAATGCACTTATGCCCGTTTATATGATAGGTAAGCCGCCGGCGCGGCCCTTGCTGCTATGGATATATCGGGATTCCGTGAAAAGGGGAGCGTCCGGGGAGTGGGCCTAGTGAACCCGGACCTAAAAGTGACGATGACGAAACGAAAGTGGTTAGTAGGGGCGGCAGTGATCGCCCTGATCGGTGTTGTCTTGATCGTTCGTGGCTTCTCGACCACCGACAGGGCGGCGGCGCGCGCGCCCGGACCGGGTGGCCGCGTGGTGCCGGTCGAAGTCGCCAAAGCTGAGCGCAAACAAGTGCCGGTCCGGATCGACGCACTTGGCACCGTGACCCCGATCGCCAGCGTCGCCCTCAAGGCCCGCGTCGACACCACCATCACCGGCGTCCATTTCGCCGACGGCGGCCATGTCAACAAAGGCGACAAATTGTTTACGCTCGATTGTCGCGCCATGGACGCCCAGATCGCCACGACCGAGGGCGTCATCGCGCGCGACAAGGCGCAACTCACCGGCGCCGAGCGTGACGTCACGCGCTACACCGACCTGGTCGCCAAGAGCGCCACGCCGGTCGTCAATCTCGACAACGCCAAGACCCAATCCGAAGTCTATAGCGCCGCCATCAAGGCGGATCAGGGCACGCTCGATAACCTGAAAGTGCAGCGCTCGTTCTGCGACGTGACCGCGCCGATCTCCGGCCGTATCAGCGCCGCCGCCGTCAAGGTCGGCAACTTCGTGCGCCAGGCCGACTTAACGCCAATGGCTATCATCAATCAGATGGCGCCGGTTTATGTCAGCTTCGCGGTGCCGCAAAAGATTCTGCCCGATATTCGCCAGGCCATTGTCGCCAATACGGCCACAATTCAGGCCAGCGTTCCCGGCGACGCCAAACGCGCCACCGGACAGGTAACGATGATCGAGAATTCCGTCGATAGCGCCACCGGCATGGCGACCATCCGCGCCACCATGCCGAATGCCGACGAATTGCTGTGGCCAGGCACGCTGGTGAGCGCCCGGATGACCTTACGCGATGAAATGGCCGTGGTGGTTCCGACCAGCGCGGTTCAGGTCAGCCAGACCGGAAGTTTCGTCTTTGTCGTTGAGAACAACGCCGCCAAAATCCAGCATATCAATGTCGAGCGGCTGATCGACGACACCACCGTGCTTTCGTCCGGACTTAACGGCGGCGAAACGGTGGTGACCGACGGGCAACTGCAATTATCGCAAGGTACGCGCGTCAACGTTCGCGCCACCCCGGCGGCCGGTAGCTGATCATGAATCTCTCCGAGCTTTGTATCCGCCGCCCGGTGTTGACGACGCTGATGACGGCGTCGATCATCGTGTTCGGAGTTTTCGCCTATCGGCTGTTGCCGGTCGCGGCGTTGCCCGCGGTCGATTTCCCGACCATTCAAATCACCGCGACATTTCCGGGCGCCAGCCCCGAGACTATGGCGGCCTCGGTCGCATCGCCGATCGAACGGCAGCTTTCGACCATCGCCGGCATTTCCTCGATGACCTCGTCGTCGTCGCTGGGCTCTTCGCAGATCACGATCCAGTTCGATCTCGGCCGCAACATCGATGGCGCCGCGCTCGACGTGCAGACCGCGCTTGCCGTCGCGCAGCGCCGTCTGCCGATCGAAATGACCACGCCGCCGTACTTTCGTAAGGTCAATCCGGGCGACTTCCCGGTGCTTTATGTCAGCATGCGCTCCGACACGCTGCCGCTGTCGGCGATCGACGACTACGCCGAAACCGTCATGGCGCCGACATTGTCGCAACTGCCGGGTGTCGCGCAGGTGTTGGTCTATGGCGCGCAGAAATTCGCCGTGCGCGTCCAAGTCGATCCGGCGGCCGCCGCCGCGCGCAACATATCGCTTGACGACATCCGCACCGTCGTCGCCAAGGCCAATTCCTCGACGCCGGTCGGCGTCTTGCAGGGAAAAAAGGAGACGGTGACGCTGCTCGCGACCGGCGCCATCACCAAGGCCGCCGATTATCGTGACGTGATCGTCACCTACCGCAACGGCGCGCCGGTCAAGCTTGACGCAGTCGCACGCGTCATCGACAGCGTCGAGAACGACAAGGTCGCGAGTTGGTTCAACGATTCTCGCGCCATCGTGCTAGCAATCCAGCGCCAGCCCGGCGCCAATACAGTCGAAGTCGTCGACATGGTGCGCGCCAAATTGCCGGCGATGCGGGCGCAAATCCCGCCTTCGATCGAGATGGCGCCGTTGTTCGATCGGTCGACCTCGATCCGCGATGCCGTCTCCGACGTGCAGGAAACGCTGGCGATCGCAATCTGTCTGGTCATCCTGGTGATTTTCCTGTTCCTGCGCAAAGTCTCGGCCACCATTATTCCGGCGCTGGCGGTGCCGGTGTCGCTGGTCGGCACCTGCGCGGCGATGTATCTGTTCGGTTTCTCGATCAACAACATGACGCTGCTGGCGTTGACCTTATCGGTCGGCTTCGTCGTCGACGACGCCATCGTGATGCTCGAAAACATCGTGCGCCATATCGAGGGCGGCATGCGCCCGTTCGAAGCGGCGCTGAAAGGTTCTCGCGAAATCGGCTTCACCATCGTGTCGATCACCTTCTCGCTGATTGCGGTGTTCATTCCGGTGCTGTTGATGGGCGGCATGGTGGGGCGCGTGTTCCGCGAGTTCGCGGTGTCGGTTTCAGTGGCTATCGTGGTGTCGGGTTTCGTCTCGCTGACGCTGACGCCGATGCTGTGCGCGCGCGTGCTCAAGGGCCATCACGCTGGTGAGGAAGACAAACAGAATTTCCTGCTCGCCGGCTTTGAGCGGATGTTCGAGAGGGTGTTGAGTGCCTATACATGGTCGCTCGATCGCGTGCTCGCCTATAAGGCGGTCATGCTGGCCGTCACGATCGCCACCATCGCCGGAACGATGTGGCTTTATGTCATCGTGCCGAAGGGCTTCTTTCCGGTCGAAGACACCGGCTATGTCCTCGGCATTACCGAGGCCAAAACCGACATCGGCTTTGATTCGATGACCGAGCACCAGCGCAAGGTGGCTGACATCTTGCGCAAAGACCCGGCCGTCGAATACGTGAACTCCACAGTGGGCGGAGGCGGACCCAACTCGGTCGGCAACACCGGACGTATTCTGGTGGCGCTCAAGCCGCGCGAGAACCGCGACAATCTGGCGACTATTCTGGCGCGCTTGCGGCGGACCGCGAATGTCATCGTCGGTATACAGATATTCTTTCAGCCGATTCAGAACATCAATCTCGGCGGCCGACTTGCCAAGAGCCAGTATCAGTACACCTTGCAGTCCAACGATACCGATGCGCTCTATCGCTTGGCGCCCGAGATGCGCGACAAGATCGCGAAGATTCCCGGCCTGCTGGACGTTACCACCGACCTATACATCAAGAATCCGCAAATCACGGTCGACGTCGACCGCGAAAAGGCGGCGGTCTACGGAGTTACCGTCGATCAGGTACGCCAGGAACTCTACAACGCATTCGGCACGCGTCAGGTAGCCACAATCTATACGCCGGCAAACGACTATCAGGTGATCCTGGAGAGCATGCCGGAATATCGTGCCGGTCCGAACGATCTCGACCGGCTTTATCTTAAGACGACGAATGGAACGACGGTGCCGCTGTCGGCGGTCACGCATCTCAACCGCACCGTCGGCCCGCTTCAGATCAACCACCAGGGCCAGCAGCCGGCGGTGACGATATCATTTAATCTGACGCCGGATTTCTCCATCGGTCAGGCGGTCGACGCGGTTCAGAAGATCGAGCTTGAAGAAGGACTCCCGGCCACGATCAATACCGGCTTCCAGGGCACCGCGCAGGTGTTCCAGGATTCATTGCGCGGGCAGGGTGTGCTGATCCTGGCGGCGATCTTTGCCGCCTATATCGTGCTCGGCATTTTGTACGAAAGCTTCATCCATCCGATCACCATCATCTCCGGCCTGCCGTCGGCCGGCATCGGCGCCATCCTGACGCTGATGCTGTTCGGCATGAACCTGTCGGTGATCGCGATGATCGGCATCGTCATGCTGGTCGGCATCGTGAAAAAGAACGCCATCATGATGATCGACTTCGCCATCGAGCGCCGCCGCGTCGGCCTGTCGGCGGAAGCCGCTATTCGCGAAGCGGCAGAGTTGCGGTTCCGCCCGATCATGATGACGACCTTCGCAGCCATCTTCGGCACGCTGCCGATCGCGCTCGGTACCGGCGCCGGCGCGGAGTTGCGCCAGCCGCTCGGCGTCGCGGTGGTCGGCGGGCTCTGCGTGTCGCAGTTGCTCACCCTCTACATCACGCCGGTGATTTATCTCTACCTCGACGGCCTCGACCGCCGCATCAAGCGCCGACTCGAGCCGCAGGTGGAAGAAGTGGAAGACGCGCCGCCCGCGGTCGCGGCGGAATAAATGCTGTCATCCCCACGCAGCACTTCCTGAAAAGTCTTTTGTTGAAAATCGTTGGTCGCCCGCTTGCGCGGGCGATGACGCTTAAAGCGAAAAACTGGTCCCGCAGCCGCAGGCCGCGACCGCTTTCGGGTTCTTGATCTTGAACGAAGCGCCGATCAGGTCGTCGACGAAATCAATCTCCGAGCCAGCCATGTAATCGACCGACACGCTGTCGATCAGCACCACCGCGCCATCGCGCGCGATCACGAAGTCGTCGTCGCCCTTGGCGCGCTCGATGTCGAATTTGTACTGAAAGCCGGAGCAGCCGCCGCCTTCGACCGACACGCGCAGCATGGCGCCTTCCGGCTCTTTCTTGAGGATTTCGCCGATCCGTCGGGCCGCCCGTTCGCTGACCGTGACGCTTCCTGTGACTTCCGCAGTCATCACTTGTCCTTTGTGCTCTTGGATAGTTAAGTGCGCCGGCCGGCAACGTCAATCCGCCGCGAGTTTCGGGGTAAGGCCTCCATGGCGGTCGATACAGTCAAACAACGCGCCATTTATGCCGCCGATCCGGCCCAAAGCTGGGGGCGGCTGGTCGCGGAGCCGGTAAGCGCCACCCGCAACGATTTCCGCCGGGACTGCGACAGGATCATTCATTCAACCGCGTTCCGGCGGCTGGCGCACAAGACGCAGGTATTTGTCTACCACGAGGGCGATCACTACCGCACGCGGCTCACCCATACGCTCGAAGTAGCGCAGATCGCGAGGTCGCTCGCGCGTGCGCTCGGGCTCGATGAGGATCTGGCAGAAGCTTTGGCGCTGGCGCACGACCTCGGCCATTCGCCCTTCGGGCACGCCGGCGAGCGTGCGCTCGACGCGGCGCTTTCAGGATTCGGTGGCTTCGATCACAACGCGCAGAGCCTGCGCATCGTCACCGATTTGGAGCGCCGCTACGCCGAATTCGACGGGCTCAATCTCACCTGGGAAACGCTCGAAGGTCTGGTCAAGCATAACGGCCCGCTCACCGCGCGCGATGGCAGCGCGGTCGGCCGCTACGCCGAACACGGCGTGCCGGAGGCGATCCTCGCCTTCAACCGTGCATTCGATCTTGAACTGTGGTCGCACGCCAGCGCCGAGGCGCAATGTGCCGCGCTCGCCGACGACATTGCCTATGACGCGCACGATATCGACGACGGGCTGCGCGCCGATCTGTTCACGCTCGGCGATATCACGAACGTGCCGTTGGTCGGCGGCATCGTGCGCGAAATCCAGCAGCGCTATCCGAGCCTCGATCCGGCGCGCCGCGTGCACGAATTAAGCCGCCGTCTGATCACGCAGATGATCGAGGACGTGATCGCCGAAAGCGGCAGGCGGCTCGCAGCTTTGTCGCCGCCGGACGCCGCTGCTATCCGCGCCGCCAGCGAGGCGGTCATCGCTTTCTCGCCGTCCATGACGCAAGCTGATCAGGGCATCAAGGGCTTCCTCTATCCGCGCATGTACCGACATGCCCGCGTCATGCGCGTGATGGGCGACGCCGAGGGCGTCATCGCCGACCTCGTCGCCCACTTTACCGCCGCGCCGACGGATTTGCCGGCGGAATGGAGCGACGGTTTCGACGCGCTCAATCCCGCTGCGCGCGCGCGCCGCATTGCCGACTATATCGCCGGCATGACCGATCGCTACGCGCTGGTCGAGCACGCGCGCTATTTTGCGCAAACGCCGGAGCTGCGCTAAGGCGGTATTGCCGCCGCGATCTACCCTGCAAGGAAATATCCATGAGCCGGTCGAAGCCGCCCTTCAACGCCGACGTGGTCGGCAGTCTGCTGCGTCCGCCCGGCGTTATCGAGGCGCGCGCGCGGCGCGGTCGCGACGAAATTTCGCCGGAGATTTTGTGGGCGATCGAGCAGGGCGCGGTCGAAGGCGCCGTCATGCTCCAGAAGGAATCCGGGCTGAAAGTCTGCACCGACGGCGAATTCCATCGCCGCCACTGGTTTCTCGATTTTCTCGAAAAGATCGATGGCGTCAAAACTTCGGGCGGGCTGCCGACCAAATTTCGCAACGAAAGCGGCGAGATCGAATTCTCGCCGCCACGCTTCGAGGTGCATTCTCCGCTAAAGCGCAGTCGCGCGCTATCGGTCGACGATTTCAAGGCGCTCAAGCCGATTGCCGACAAACATGGACTCACGCCCAAGCAGGCGATTCCGTCGCCGACGCTGGTGCATTTTCGCGGCGGCCGCGCGGCAATCGACTCAAAGGTTTACAGCCATATCGACGCCTTCTTCTCCGATCTGACCGCGGTCTATCGCGAAGAGATCGCCGCGCTTTACGCAGCCGGCTGCCGCTATATCCAGATCGACGAAACCAATCTGCCGTTTCTGTGCGATCCCAAGCAGCGCGACAGCGCGCGTGCACGCGGCGAGGACCCGGACAAATTGCCGGCGCTTTACGTCGCCCTGATCAACGACGTGGTGCGCGGCCGTCCGGCCGACCTGACCGTCTGCATGCATATGTGCCGGGGCAATCACGAAAGCTCCTGGGTGGCCGAGGGCGGCTACGAACCGGTCGCCGAGGCGGTATTCGGCGGCACCGACATCGACGGGTTTTTTCTGGAATATGACTCGCCGCGTGCCGGCAGCTTCGCGCCGCTCAAATACCTCAGCGGGAACAAGGTCGCCGTTTTGGGCCTGGTGACCACCAAGAGGGGCGCCCTGGAAAGCAAAGACGACCTCAAGCGCCGCATCGATGAAGCCGCCAAAATAGTGCCCCTGGAGCGGCTGGCGCTCAGCCCGCAATGCGGCTTTGCCAGCACCATCGCCGGTAACGCGCTTTCGACAAACGACGAGAAGCGTAAATTGGAACTCGTGGTCGAGGTTGCGCGCGAGGTCTGGGGCTCGGCCTGAACGGCGGCCTATGTTCGCTAGCGGACTTTTCAGGCGGCCGTCCATCGGATAGATTTGCCTGGATAGGCGCTGGAAGGGCGAATTCACAGAATGCCGGTGCGGCAGACGGAGATGCTGGACGCGGGACGTAACGGTTCGCGACTCGATCCGGTCGATGAACTGTCCGCGCTTTACCGGCTGACCGACCGGCTTTATCGCGCGCGCGAGCAGCGCGAGGTCTATGACGCCGCCCTCGATGCCATCCTGGACACCCTCGATTGCGATCGCGCCTCGGTGCTGCTGTTCAACGACGAAGGCGTGATGGAGTTCGTGCGCTGGCGCGGTCTGTCGGACGACTATCGAACCAAATTGCGCGGCCACTCGCCCTGGATCCCCGGTGGACGCGACCCGCAACCCATTTTCGTTTCGGACATTGACGACACGCCCGAGCCGGAATGGATCAAGGCCACCATCCGCAAGGAAAATATCCGCGCGCTCGCCTTCATCCCGCTGGTCGCCGACGGCGAGGTGGTCGGCAAGTTCATGACCTATTACGCCGAGCCGCGCATATTTGCCGAGCACGAAATCGAACTGGCCGTCACCATCGCGCGCCAGGTAGGTTTCAGCCTGGAACGTGCACGCGCCGAGGCGCGCCGCCGCGCCGCCGAAAACGAATTGCGTGAATCGGAGGAGCGCTTCCGCCTGATGTCGGAAAACGCGCCCGTCATGATCTGGATGAGCGACGCGCAAGGCGGCTGCCTGCATCTCAATCGGATGCTGCGCGAATTCTGGGGTACTGGCGATAATCTTGCCGACTTCAATTGGCAGACCACCATGCATCCGGACGACGCCGATGACATCGGCCGCCAGATTTACGAAGCGCTGATAAAGCGCAAGACTTGTACCATCACCGGCCGGTACAAAAGTGCGAACGGCGACTATCACGTCTTGCAGACAGACGCGCGGCCACGCCATTCATCGACCGGTGAATTCCTCGGCATGATCGGCGTCAATATCGACATCAGCGAACGCAAACGCGCCGACGCGCAGCGCGAATTGTTGCTGGCTGAGTTGAATCATCGCGTGAAAAACACGCTCGCGGTGGTGCAAGCGATGGCTTATCAGACGTTCCGCTCAAGCGACGTCGGCCTGGAGGCGCGCCAGGCTTTCGAGAATCGACTGGTGGCGCTTGCCTCGGCGCATAACCTGCTCACCGAATCGAGTTGGGAAAGCGCCTCGGTCGAAGACATCGCCACCGAGACCTTGTACGCCAAGGGGCCCTACAAAGACCGCGTCGATCTGTCCGGGCCGCGCGTGTTGCTGCCGCCGCGCGAAGCGCTCGCCATCGCTATGGCACTGCATGAGCTTTTCACCAACGCGGTCAAATACGGCGCGCTGGCTAACGATACCGGCCGCCTGCGCCTCGACTGGCACCGCACTGAGAGCCGGCCGCCGCGCCTCACGCTCAACTGGCGCGAAAGCGGCGGGCCGACGGTGGCAAAGCCTGAGCGGCGAGGTTTCGGTTCGGTGCTGCTGGAGCGCAGCCTGCAACAGGACCTCGGCGGCACGGTGACGCTCGACTTCCGCCCGGACGGCCTCATCTGCGCCATTGAGACGCCGTTTCCGGAATTGGGCTAATTCAGAACGCCTGCGCGATCATGCGCCCGATCTCGGCGTGCACGGAATCGAGTCCGTCCGGCGGTGCTGTCGAGCCGGTGTAATAAACCGCAGCCAGGATCGGCGCGCGCTGTGGCGGCCGAATGATGGCGATCGTGTTTGCCGTGTTGTTGTCTCCGGTGCCGGTCTTGTCACCGACGATCCATGATGGCGGCAGCCCGGCGCGCAGGCGCTTCAAGCCGGTCCTGCACTGACGCATCCAGGTATCGAGTTGATCGCGGGAGCTTGCCGACAGCGCCGTGCCGAGCAGTAGCTTGTTCATATCGCTCAGCATCGTCTCCGGCGTGGTGGTGTCGCGCGGATCGCCCGGAATGGCGCTGTTGAGGGTCGGCTCGGTACGGTCGAGCCGCGTCGTTTGATCCCCCAATGTGCGCGCATATTGCGTCAGACCCTGCGGTCCGCCGAGCTGGCGCAACATCAGATTGGCAGCGGTGTTATCGCTGAGTTTGACGGCGGCCGCGCACAGCGCGCCCAACATCATGTTGCCTTCCGCAATGTGCTTTCTGGTTTCCGGCGCATAGCTCAAGAGGTCGCTTTCGCCATAAGGCACCTTGTGCGACAGCGAAACGATGCCGTCGTCGGCCTGCCTGAGGATGGCGGCAGCGGCAAGAAATTTGAAGGTGCTGCACATCGCGAAGCGCTCGCCGGCGCGATGCGAAAGACGTGCGCCGCTACCCGTATCCAACACCGCGACCCCAAGCCGGCCATCGTTCTTCTGTTCGAGCGCGGCCAGCCGCTTTTGTCCACCCGCGATCTTGTCGGGATCGGCTTGCGCCAACGCGCGGCTGACCGGGAACAGGGCGGCGCCCAAGAGCAAAGAGCGGCGGTTAAACAGGGCGGGCATCGGCAACCTCGAATCCGGTGATGATGCCGCACTAACACATAATAACGTGGCCAACTGACGGCAGCCCTGAGGCGTAGTCTTTGACTCTCTTGCCAAAATCCCTTACCCGCAGCCTGCTATGATCGCCGCGCCGTCTCATCTTTTCGCCGATATGTTGGCCCGCGTCCGCGCAGTTGCGTCCGCTGTGCTGGGTCCGTCCGTGGACGTCTCGCGCATTGTGGTCGAGCCGCCGCGCGATCCGAGCCACGGCGACATGGCGACCAATGCCGCCATGGTGCTGGCGAAAGACGCCGGCAAAAAGCCGCGCGAACTGGCCGAGGCGATTGCCGAAAAACTGCGCGCCGATAGCAAGATAGAAAAAGTCGATGTCGCCGGGCCGGGCTTCATCAATCTCACGCTCAAGGCCGAGGTCTGGCCGGAGGCGCTGCGCGCCGTGCTGGAGCAGGGCTTAGCTTACGGCCGCTCGACCATGGGCGCGCGCCAGAAGGTCAATGTTGAATATGTTTCGGCTAATCCGACCGGGCCGATGCATATCGGCCATTGCCGCGGCGCGGTGTTCGGCGATGCACTGGCGAGCCTTCTCGATTTCGCCGGCTATGAGGTCACGCGCGAATATTACATCAACGATGCCGGTGCCCAGGTCGATGTGCTCGCGCGCTCGGCTTACTTGCGCTACCGCGAAGCGCTCGGCGAAAAAATTGGCGACATCCCGGAAGGACTTTACCCTGGCGATTATCTTAAACCCGTTGGCGCGGCGCTCGCCGCCGAGCACGACAAGAAACTAACCAGTCTGAGCGAAGCCGAATGGCTTCCCATCGTGCGCGCCAAAGCCATCGCCATGATGATGGATATGATTCGCGACGATCTCGCCGCGCTCGGCGTGACCTTCGACGTGTTCTATTCCGAGCGCTCGCTGATTGATGGCAATACCGATCAGGTGCGCGCCACAATAGAAAGCCTGCGCGAGAGCGGCGAGGTCTATGAAGGCCGGCTGCCGCCGCCGAAGGGCGGCAATCTGGAAGACTGGGAAGACCGCGAGCAGACGCTGTTCCGCTCGACCGCCTTTGGCGACGATGTCGACCGCCCGCTGCTCAAGTCGGACGGCAGCTACACCTACTTCGCTTCCGACATCGCCTATCACAAATCGAAATTCGTCCGCGGCTTTGCCGACATGATCGACGTCTGGGGCGCCGATCACGGCGGCTACATCAAGCGCATGCAGGCGGCGGTCAAAGCCGTCAGCACCGGCAAGGCCGCGCTCGACGTGAAGCTCGTGCAGTTGGTGCGCCTTCTGCGTGCGGGCGAGCCGGTGAAGATGTCGAAACGCTCGGGCGATTTCGTCACCTTGCGTGAAGTGGTTGACGAAGTCGGCCGCAGCGCCGTGCGCTTCGACATGCTCTATCGCAAGAACGACGCCGCGCTCGATTTCGACCTTGCCAAGGTCATCGAGCAGAGCCGCGACAATCCGGTCTTCTATGTCCAGTATGCGCACGCCCGCGGCGCCTCGATCTTCCGCACCGCCAAGGCCGAAATGCCCGGGCTTGCCGCCGACCTGGCTGCGCTGAAACATGCCGATCTCGCCCGGTTGTCCGATGCCGGTGAACTTTCCATCCTGCGCAAGCTGGCGCTATATCCGCGCCTCATCGAGGCCGCCGCGGTCGCGCACGAGCCGCACCGGGTGGCATTCTATCTCTATGAATTAGCAAGCGAATTTCACGGCCAATGGAGCCGGGGCAAGGATGCGCCTCATTTACGCTTCATTATGCAAGATGATCCACTAATAACGGGTGCGCGGCTCGCCTTGGTGCAGGGTGTCGTTACCGTTCTGGCGTCCGGACTTGCCCTGCTGGGGGTCGAAGCACCGGGTGAAATGCGGTAGATTAACCGATCACCGCGGCGCTTAAGGTTGAACCGGACCGGTTTTAAACCGGAGCGCGAATTCCGCCTGGCCGAAGGCGCAGGCGTATTAGTAAATCGGGGACGGAATGGCGGACGACCACACTCAACGGCCCTATCGCTCGAATGGACCGGCCGGCGCGCCGGGCGGCGGGCAAGGCGGTAATGACCCGCTGGCCGAACTCGCCCGTTTGATCGGGCAAAACGATCCGTTTTCCGAATTCGGCCGCGATGGCGGCCGCCGCGCCAATCCGCCTGCCGCCAATCCGCCACCGGCGCCGAATTGGCCGCCGCAGTCGCGTTCAGCCGCGCCGCCGCAAACCGTCGCACCGCCCCTTGCCGGCCTGCCGCTGGGCGCTACGCCGGCGTCGCAGCCGCCGCTCTTCGGCTCGCCGGCCTTCGGCCGCCAGCCTTTCGGCGGTGAACTCTATCAAGTGGAAAGCGAAGCGCCCGCTTATGGCGCGCCGGCCAACGGCGTGCCCGGCAACAGCATGCACGGCTATGCGCAAGAGCCCGGCCATGCCGAGTTCGAACACGATGCCTATCAGGCCGCGCCGGGCGAATATCCAGCGCATGACGAATTCTACGACGACGAGCCGCCAAGCCGCCGCCGCATCGGCATCCTGGCGATTGCCGGCATTTTCGCGCTGGCTGTCATCGGCACCGCCGGCGCATTCGGCTATCGCGCGATTTTCGGCTCGACCTCGGTGAGCGGTCCGCCACCGGTGATCAAGGCTGATACCGCGAAGAGCAAGATCGTGCCGGCTTCTGCCAGCAAGGACGCGCAGGCCAACAAGATGATTACCGAACGCGTCAATGAGCGCGGGCAGGGCGAAAAACTCGTATCGCGCGAGGAACAGCCGGTCTCGGTTGCTTCCACCATTCCCGGCAGCAACCCCTTCCCGCCCGACCAGAATGGCGCGGCCCTGCCGCAACTCGGCAGCGGCATCGTCGGTGCCGAGCCCAAGCGCATCCGCACCATCGCTATCCATCCCGACCAACCCAACGGCGGCGCTTCGGCGCCCGAACCGGCGGTGCAACCGCCGCCGGCGCAGCAACCGCGCGTCGTCAACGCACCGGTTCGTCAGGCAAACCCGCCGCCGCCCGCGCCGCGCGCCGCCGTGACGGCGCCGCCGGTCCAGCACACAGCCGTCGCCCGCGCCGCGCCCGCTCCGGCGAATGCTCCGCTTTCGCTCAGCCCGAACGATGCAAGCCCGCAGCCAGCACAGCAGCCGGCGCGCGCCGCGGCGCCACAGCGCACCGCCGCGCCGCCGACCCGGGTGGCGACGGCGCCTGCCGCCAATGCCTCGTCCGGTGGCGGTGGTTATGCTGTGCAGGTTTCCTCGCAGCGCAGTGAGGCCGACGCGCAGGCCGCCTTCCGCAGTCTGCAGGGCAAGTTCCCCGACCAACTCGGCAGCCGCCAGGCACTGATCAAGCGCGTCGATCTTGGCGACAAGGGCATCTATTTCCGCGCCATGGTCGGTCCCTTCGGCAGTTCCGGCGAGGCTGGCGATCTCTGCTCGAAACTGAAATCGGCCGGCGGAAGCTGCCTGGTCCAGCGCAATTAACAGCCGAACTTGCCCTGACGGCAGGCGCGGGCTAATCCGCGCCGATGTCCTCAAGCGCATCGGCGTCACGTGCATTCATCACCGGATTGGCGGCAACGACGATTTCCGCCGCTGAACGCGCGTTTCTGCGTGAGGCAGCCCCCTGGGGCCTCATTCTATTCAAGCGAAATATCAGCAGCCAGCAACAGGTGACTGAACTTACACGTTATTTTCGCGATGTCGTGGGCTGGGAAGCGCCCGTTCTGGTCGATCAGGAAGGCGGCCGCGTGCAGCGTCTCGGACCGCCTCATTGGCCCGCCTATCCGCCAGGGGTCCGCTACGGCGAGATTTACGACCGCGACCCGACCTCGGGCCTTGCTGCCGCCCGCCTGGCCGGCCATCTGATCGCCGCCGATCTTGCGGCGGTCGGTATCGACACCGACTGCCTGCCCATTGCCGACGTGCCGGTTGCCGGCAGCGATGCGGTCATCGGCGACCGCGCCTATGGCACCGAGCCCGGTAAGGTCGCGGCAATCGCCGGTGCTGTGGCGCAAGGCCTGCTCGCAGGCGGCGTATTGCCGGTACTAAAACACCTGCCGGGCCACGGTCGCGCTACCGCCGACAGTCATCACCGGCTGCCGCACGTCGACACGCCACGCGCGACCTTGGAAGCGACCGATTTCGCCGCCTTCCGGCCGCTCGCCGGGCTGCCGCTTGGGATGACGGCGCATGTTGTGTTTAGCGCGATTGATCCACATGCACCCGCCACTACATCGGTCACAATGGTGCGCGAAGTGATTCGCCATGCGATTGGATTCCAGGGTCTGTTGATGAGCGATGACGTTTCGATGGGCGCTTTGTCGGGGACAATTGCCGAGCGCAGTAAAGCTGCGCTCGGCAATTGTCCCCGACAAAGCGCCCATCGAAACGTCATCGCTCATCAAC
>Ga0209483_1000155_pt1 | contig 64522 bp, 66 predicted proteins | sample NGEPerA_FD_184508 | JGI IMG/M metagenome (GOLD analysis project Ga0209483, IMG submission 184508) | Arctic peat soil microbial communities from the Barrow Environmental Observatory site, Barrow, Alaska, USA - NGEE PermafrostL2-A... | ecosystem: Environmental > Terrestrial > Soil > Wetlands >... | reverse complement strand
TCCGCGGACTACATCAAGGCCAGCGGTCTTATCGGCCGCAACAGATAGGCCGGACAAAAGACTGCACCCGACCAAGCTTCCAGATCGTCAAAGAAAATCCTTGCAATGCAGGGGCCGTCCACAAAAGGACACTACCCAGTCTTTCAGTTCTACGGTGCGATGCCATAGGTCTCAAATTGTTCGCGGACTTTTGGATCAAGGAGCTCAGCGGACTGGATATCGACCGCACCGCTCGTGTCGCTCAAGCGCATCTTCGCGAGGCCTCGCACGAATAACGCCGTTGATGACTTCGGGTCTATCGCAAGCGCTGCGTTGCTCTCTTCCAGTGCTTTCGAAAAATTATTCAGGCGAAAATAGACAAGCGAGAGAGAACCGAAGGTAAAGCTGCTCACGGGTTGAATTTTCAATGACTGGGTGCAATCGGCAAACGCAACGTCCAACTGTTTTCCCCATACAGCGCGTGTCCAACAACGGTTGTTATAGGCGGCGGCATCTTCGGGTCTGATCTTTAGCACACTGTCGTAATCTCGAACGGCAAGGTCGAATTGAGCTTTGGCTAAATAAACACTCGCTCGGGAAAACAGCGCGTCGGGGTCATTCGGATTCAATTTGAGTGTCTTGTTTAAGTCCGCAAACGCGAGATCATATCTTGCCAAACCCGAATAGAGTTTTCCTCGATCAATCAAAGCGACGGAATCGTCTGGGGCTACCTTCAAAGCTTCGTCAAAATCTTCGAGAGCGGGGTCCACGTTTCCCAATTTCTCATTGACGATTGCTCGACCAATTAGCGCTGCAGGATCATCCGCGTGTAATTTGAGAGCTTGATTAAAATCTTGGATAGCAAGCGGATATTGTTGGAGCCGGTTGAAGGCCAGACCTCGATTCACGAGGGCTGCAACACTATGGGCGTTATGCGAGAGAATTTGATCGAAGTCTTTGAACGCCAGCTCGTACTGATGCAAACCGTATTTGGCATTACCTCGATTCAGCAGAGCAAATTCATCACCGGGCTTTAGGTCTAATGCGTGGTTGTAATCTTCAATGGCGTCGGCAAGTTGTCCCAATTTTCGATGCGCCTGTCCTCGAAACTCAAATGAATAAAAATTACTCTTCACGAGGCCAATGGCGGAATCAAAGTCTTGGATAGCCGTCTTAAAATTCCCGGCATCATAGTAAGCGAGACCTCGGTGAAAAAACGCAGGTTCGCTTCCAGGTTCCAATTCAAGAAGTTTCGAAAAGTCTGCGATAGCAGGGCTGTACAATTTGAGATCATTGTACGCCGTCCCACGACTTCCATAGTACGCTGACTTTTCGGGGTTCAATGCGATGGCGTGATTGTAGTCACTGATCGCAGATGCGGGTTGCCCCATGTGCTGATATGTGTTTCCACGAAAGAATAGTGCGTCACTATCGTCGGGCTTTAACGCCAGTGCGTGATTGAAATCGACAAGAGCTTTGTCGAAGGTTTGTAGTCCATCGTATGCAATGCCTCGATCTGCGTACGCCCATGCAATGTCAGCTTCGGGCCATAACCCCGACTGAATAGCCCATGTGCACGCGACAACCTCCGCATCTCCATCTGCTGTTACACACTGAGTTGCTTGTGCTTGCGCGGCTTCTGCCGGTGGCAACAAAGGCGGAAGGCTCCATTCCGGTCCGTTCTCAGTGTTAGCAAAAGCCACATTGAATATCGATGCGGCCAATAATGCGCCGATAGTGAGATTGAGCAGTCGAATTGTGGCGTTCATTCAATCCAGTCAACGTGATCGTCAACAAGTGATACTATCCTGTTTGGTAGATACATTCCATTCCAGCATTCGATTCGCTGGTGCGCCGACTCGCGATTGTATTGCTCGAAACGATTGCCGAATTTCAATTTAACCACCAATCCATACCCACCTCGCCCCCCTATGCGCTCAAAGTCTCACTTTGGGGGCGCTTCGTTCCCTTTTGAACGCTCTGTTCTCATCGCGTAATTCTGCGCGAAAACATTTGTTTTCAGCCTTTTATGGCTGGTTGGGGGACAAGGATTCGAACCTTGATAGGCAGAGTCAGAGTCTGCAGTCCTACCGTTAGACGATCCCCCAACAGGATCAATGCGTTGCGGACGGTTTAGCAGAACCGTTTAGCAATTTAGGCCGATTTGGGAGTCGTGCGATAGCCCGATCCGCCTGCATTTCTTGGCTCGCCTGCCTAATGTAATGCTCAACCAAGTTCAAGCTTCTGTGGCCCGTGATCGATTGAATTTCTGGGCTACTCGCGCCCAATTCGGCCAGTCGCGCCGCCGCTGTGTGCCGCAAGCCGTGATAGCTGAGGCCATCGGGAAGCGCGGCCGCAATTCTCGCGTCCCTGAAGTCGCGCGAGAACACGCGCGGATGAAAGCTGAGGCCCGTCTTTGTAGTGAGAATGGTCTGGCCGGCGCGTGGTGTTGCATCCAGTATCTCGCGCAAATCGGGATGGGCGCGGATCGAAAGAGGCGTTCCGGTCTTTAACTGGCGAAGGTGCAACCGGTCACCATCGTAATTTGCCCAAGCGAAACGGATCACATCGGAAAGGCGCTGCCCGGTGTAGAGGCCCAATTCCAGCGCGAGACGCATCATGGGCATGGCAGACTTGCGGAACGCCGCGACGTCGGCATCCATCCAACGCAGAAAGCCGACGCCGCCCTTAAGCCGCGTAATGCCGTCCGCTGGGTTGGTCTTCACCATCTTGCGGGAAATGGCGAAACGAAAGAGCGAGCCGATCACCGCGACCGTGTGATTAGCCGCAACCGGTGTTTCGCGCAGCTTGTCACGGATCTGGAAAATGTAAGGCGCGTCTATCGAGGACAGCAGCCGGTCACCAACTGATCGGTCAAGCCGGGCGAGGTATCGACCGTAATCGCGTTGCGTTCCGGGCGCGAGGTCTGAAAAGTCCCCGCTTCGCAAATAAGCTTCAATGGCAAAGGCTACGCTATCGGGTGAATAGCGGCCCGATGGGACCATCGGTGTCGTCATAAGCCTCGCGTAGGCCGCGTGAAATTCGGGCGTGTTGGGGCATGTAAAATCGCTTAGCTATTTCTGAGTGCGGAGTTATATGCCCACGCGATCAAAAATGACAGGGCCAGAATAACTGCCGCGCCCAACCCGACTTCAATGCGCACACCCAACCATGACGTGAGCCATGTCTTGATCAAAACCCATATAGGCAAAATTACTGCCCAAGCTTCCGCAAGATGTTTTTCCATTGTCCCTTAGCCCCCACGCTTTTCTTTTGATCCTAGCAGAGAGCGCTTCCGATGGGACAGAGCGGGCCTGCCAATCCAGTTGATGCCCTCACGCAGCTTCGTTTTCATGTCCTCGGTTTCAATCCTTTGATTTCACTGAATTTGTGCGAAGCACAATTCAATGGATCATCTCATGCTGGAAGCCTTGAGTTTCTTACCCAAACGAATCCCTCACACTTGAACAAAATTGCAACATCCACCGCGCCGCCAACACCAGGAACACGCCCAGCATTGCGGTTACGAACACACCGCTCCAGCCTGCGGACGCCGGGAGCGTTATCTGGGAAATCACGACGGCGGTTTCCGTGTATAGGCGAAATCCGTTGACTGCAGCGGCAGCCAGGAAGGACAACGCAGAGATGATGGCGAGCGGTCGCACAATCAATCCACTTCGAACACGCGCCAAGCGTAATCTCAGAAAATGAAATGCTGCTTTGCAACGCCGACAAAACTTGCTGAAAATGCTTTCAATGCAGCGGCCTTTTTCGCTTCTGCTTCCAGTTTGACGGCGTACGGCTTCTCATAGCCAAGGAAGCCAGGGGCGGGGTTCCTTACCTCACTCCCTCGTGGCTCTGGCCAGTTCGCCGACGGCACTGGCTAGTCCGTCAATCGCTTCGGCGAGATATTGCATGACAACAGTTCTTGCCTGATCGTCGGTCAGCTCCTGGTTTCTGATCAGGTCGACGTCGATCTTCGCCCCGAACTGGTTAGTCTTCAATGTCACGTCTTTTTTTTCCGCCATGTCATTCTCCTGTTATCGGCGTCTTTTCCACGAAATCGCCCTGCAGTGACGGTAACGAAGTGCCGCCGGATACAGTGACCGAGCCACAGACGTGACCCATCATCTATATAGCGTCGAACTTAGGAACCGCTCCGCTCTGACACTCCCTACCGAAGTCAGGGGCAACATGCCGTTCCAGAACGTTGCTGATGGCGTCGGCTGTCGACGGGTGCACGAGACTCGTCCTCGATTCCACTCGAGAGGTTGGAGGAGACGGGCAGAGTTCGGGGCGGTGGCCAGCAGCGCCCCGCGTATCGCGGATGAGATGATCTTCGCCTTCACATGATCCGTATACGGAGTGTTTAGCAGTGTGTTGGGTAAGCGCTTGGTTTTGCTGAGGCTCACCCGGTGCATGAAGTGCTATAACTTCTTGATCTTACTTGTGAATCGACTGTCCTACCGTTAGACGATCCCCCAACGGAGGGCGTCATTTAGACCAGCCTTCCCATGGTTTCAAGGCAAAGCGGACTCCGCCAGGCCTTTCGCCGCGCGCTGCTTTCGGGCAATGGTTCGGCGCAATCTTTCGGCGGCGCAGATGAAGGGCAAAGGAAGCAAAAAGCCCGATCGCGGACCTTCGGGCCGCAGCGAGGGCCTGCGCGTAAAGGTAAAGACGACAAAGACGCGCACAGCATCTTCGAACCGCTGGCTCGAGCGGCAGTTGAACGATCCTTATGTTTACGCCGCCAAGGCCAAAGGCTATCGCAGCCGCGCCGCGTTCAAGCTCCTCGAACTCGACGCCAAGTTTCACTTTTTGAAGAAGGGTGGCCGGGTGCTGGATCTAGGTGCTGCGCCGGGCGGCTGGAGCCAGGTGGCGCAAGCGCGCGTGGGCGAGACCGGCCGCGTGGTTGGCGCCGACATTTTGCCGATGGAACCGATCACCGGTGTCGAGCTTTTCCAGGCCGATCTCACCGATGCCGAGGTGCCGGCGATGCTGCGCGCGGCGCTTGGCGGCCCGGCCGATCTGGTTCTCACTGACATGGCCGCGCCCACCACAGGCCATCGTGCCACCGATCACTTACGCACCGTGGCGCTATTCGAAATCGCGCTGGAAGTTGCGGCCGATACGCTCAAGCCGGGCGGCGCCTTTGTCGGAAAAGTCTTTCAGGGCGGCGCCACGGGCGAATTGCTTTCACGCATCAAGAAGCTGTTTCGCGATGTGAAGCACGTCAAGCCGCCGGCATCGCGCGCGGAATCGGTGGAGCTTTATCTGGTCGCCCAGGGATTTCGCGGTTAGGCTTCACGAAAATCGGGGGGAATCATGCGCGCTTTCATCGGCGGTTTTGGTGTCGCGGTCATCTTGGCTGTCATCGCGCCGTTACAGGCCGCTGCGCCTAAAAACGACGACGTGCAGTTCAAAGCCATCTACACCAAGGAGTGGAAATGGCGCGAAGGCCAGTTCGGCAGCGCGGACAATAAGGGCATTGAGGATCATCTGCCCAAGGTCGATCCGGCGACGCAGGATGTGCGCCAGCATTATTGGGAAAGCGTGCTGAAACAGGTGAAAGCGAATCCGCGCGCATCGCTCACACCCAAAGAGCAGATCAATTACGACGTCTATGTCCCGCAGATCGAGGTGCTGATCGCCGATCAGAAATTTCACACCTATGAAATGCCAGTTAATTCTGACACCACATTTTGGACCGATCTCGGCTACACCGCGCGCCAGGATTTCAAGAACGAGAAGGACTATACGAACTGGATCGCGCAGATGCGCGATATCCCGCGCTATTTCCACGAACAAATCGGTGAAATGCGCGCCGGGCTCAACCGTGGTTTCACGCCGCCGCAGGTGACCCTCGACGGCCGCGATGCATCGCTGACGAATGTCACGGAATCGAAGCCGGAAGACTCGCTGTTCTACACGCCGTTCAAAACCATGCCCGGCATTGCGCCCGACAGGCAGGCAACATTGCGCGCTGAGGCGGTCGCCGTGATCCGCGACCAGGTTCAGCCCGTCTATCGCGAGGCGCTCAAATTCATGCGCGAGGAATATGTGCCGGGCGCACGCAAGACTCTGGCAGCGGACGATATGCCGGACGGCAAAGCCTATTATCAGTCACAGATCGTCGAATACACGACGCTCGATATGGATCCGGCGGACATTCACAAGCTCGGCGAAGCCGAAGTCGCCACGTTGCACCAGCAGATGATCGACGTGATGAAGCAGACCGGCTTCAAGGGCGACTTTCCGGCGTTCCTGAATTTCCTGCGCACCGATCCGCAATTCTACGCCAAGACGCCGCAGGAATTGCTCGACAAGGCGGCGTGGATAGCCAAGGAGTTCGACGGCAAGGCATCGACATATTTCGGCCTGCTGCCGCGCGCGCGTTTCGCGATCAAGCCGGTGCCGGACGACATGGCGCCCTTTTACACATCAGGCCGCGGCGGGCCGGGCGTCTATCTGCTCAACACCTACGATCTGCCGCATCGTCCGCTCTATAACCTCACGGCGCTCACGCTGCATGAATCCGCGCCGGGTCATGCCTTCCAGATTCCTTTGGCGGCGGAAGACAAAACGCAACCGGATTTTCGCCGCTACACCTATATCTCCGCCTATGGCGAAGGCTGGGCGCTGTATTGCGAATATCTCGGCGACGAGATGGGCATGTACCAAACGCCCTATGACCGCTTCGGCATGCTGGGCTATCAAATCTGGCGCGCGGTACGGTTGGTCGTCGATACCGGCATTCATAGCCAGGGCTGGACGCGTGAGCAGGCACTTAAATACATGCACGATTACACCGCGCTCCCCGATCACGAGATCGAAACCGAGGTGGACCGCTACATCGCGTGGCCCGGCCAGGCGCTCTCTTATTATCTTGGCGAGATGGCGATTCGAAAGGCGCGTGACAAAGCGCAGAGCGCGCTGGGCACGAAATTCAATATCCGCGCCTTCCACGATACGGTTTTGCAACTGGGTTCGGTGCCACTGCCGGTACTGACCGCGCGCATCGACAAATTTATCGCCGACGGCGGCAAGGGGCCGTATCCCGATCTGGAGTGATCTTGTTCAGCCCGGCGATTTCAACACTTCGTCCAGCTTGATGCCCTGCTTTTCTAGCATCGCCATCAGCATCTCATTCTGCCGTTCCAGATGATGCAGGATGACTTCCACTTCCTGCTCCGCTTTCACATTGACGTCCAGATCGTGTTCCGCGCGCGCTTCGGCATGGCGGCCCTGAATGTTCTGCCCCACCATGATCAGCGGCATGAGCAGGATCTGAATCATGTTCGAGATGAAAAGCCAGAACACAAAGCCCATCGGCGCGTCGAACTGAAGCCGCGGCGGCGCCAGAAAATTCCAGCCGAGCCAACAGATGGTCCACACGAAGATAGCGAGGAAGAATCCCATCGTGCCGACGCGATTGGTAATCCACACGGCCAGCCGGTCGAGCGTGCTCAGATTGTCCATCGTCTGCTGATAGGTGTTCTTGAGCGGATGCCTGGCGCGAATATCTTTCAGCCAGCGTGAAGGTGATAATTGCATGGCGAATCCCCCGATAGGTGCTGCAATCATACAAAGAATACGTGGCCGGGTTTGCGTTAAATTCCGCCCATGAACAGGCATTGAAGCGGTGCCGAGAATCTATTGCGCGGCTTCGGATTGCCGGTCGCCACTGCGAAGCCGCGCGCCAGTTACCTGCGTTTCCGCGAGTACCGAAACGATCTCGGCCTCGTTTTTGCGCCATTTCTGCGCATCAGGCGGCGTCAGCGTAGAGCGCGACGGGCGGTTGCGGTTGCCGGCGGCCTTGCGCATCGTTTCGCCAAAGGGAACCGCTGCGAAATCGCACAGGCTGTGCAGCACGCCTTCCGGATCGGCCTGCAAATCTTCATAACGCACCTTGTACCGGTCTTCCGCGGGCAGCGCCGCCAGATCGTCCAGAATGATCTCGTTGGTATCGCGCCATTGGCGCATGGCGATCTTCTCCAGCTTTGCGCCAATGAGCTCACGCCATCCGGGAATGAGCAGCAGCGACCATGGCATTCCGGTCCAGCCGGGCAAATCGGGGTAGGTAACGAAACGGCCTGACCGCCACGCTTCCATGATGGCGCTGATATTCGAGCGCGCTTCGCGGTGCAGAAAAATGAATTTGGCGTCGGGATATACGGTCTTGAGGAAGGGAATGCGAACGGCATTCTTGGGCGTTTTTTCCAGAAAGCGCAGTGCTTGCGGTTTCGCCGCCTGATCGCACAACGCGCGTCCGCGCAAATCGTGCAACGTCAACAAATAATTGGCGCGAAGCTGGGTGGCGTTTTGCGTGCCGGCGTCTTCTGCGACAAGCCGGTTGGAATCGAAATTGCGCTGCTTGGGATGCAGCGCGTCAATCTGCTCGACATGCAGATGACCTTCGCCCCCCAGCGTCCAGAAAGCTTCGTTCTGTGCCAGCATTTCGAAAAGCCAGGTGCTTCCGGAACGCGGCGCGGCAACAATGAAGACAGGCCGGTCGATGCGCGGCTCCGATTGAACCGGCGATGCCGCGCGCGCGGCTTGCGGCTGCGGGCCCTTGGGGGTCCGCACCAGAACCTTGAGCGTTTCCGCCAGTGCCGGCGCGAGAACATTGCCGTTGCTCGCCATTTTGATCACCGGCGACAGGGTCGTCGCGGTGGTCTGTGCCCAGCGCGCGAGCGATTCAAAATGCGGCAAGCCCTCTTCCGTGGGGCCTTTCAAATGCCAGGCCGTGCGCCATTCGTTGAGCAGGCTGGTTGTCAGCGCCTGCAGGTGTTGCAGCGCGGCGGGATCGTTGCCGGAAAAGGCCTTGGCATCCGCGATCAGGCGCGACAGTTCGAGTTCAAGCGTGGCCGGCGACATGACGGCATCGCCGACAAAGGTTTCGTAGAGCAATTGCGCATCGGCATTCTCGCGAAACGGAATGAGGCGCAGCGTCTTTGCTTCCTCGCCGAGCGGCTTTGCCAATTCCCAGAAATCGGTGCTGCCGTAGGTGTCCATCGTCAGATGGATGCGGCGCGTTGCGGTTTCGTTGACGACCTGATGCGTCCGCCAATTGTCGAAGGTCCAAGCCTCGCCCGCGGCCATGTGCACGCTCTGCTCCTCGCAATGAAAGCGGATGGCCGGATTGGTGATGATGGGAAGATGTATGCGCGTGTGGTCGCGCCAATATTGCTGGCTGTCGAAATGCGGCGGCACGCCATGTCCCGGCTCCAGCCGCATCAGCCTGGCGCGGCCGATCAGCGTTCGAAATTCGCTCAAAACCTGCCGGACATAGGACGATTGCTCCAGGAATCGGGTAGGCAGCATCGGCGGATCGAAATCGTCGAAGGCATCGCCGCGCGTCGCCACCAGCGGCAGGAAGGAATTTCCCTTGAGGTCGCTCGGGTGCCGGCACCAGACGTCTTCCGGGAAAGCGGTCACTTCCTGGACGAGCTTTTGCACGTCAAAGCGGAAGGGAAATTTGTAGAAGGCGTGCGGCAATTTCATGGGCGGTCCTCAACCGCGCGATTCTAGCCGAAAATGCCCGCAATCGCCAAAATGGCGCAGCATTATCCATGGGTTCGCGGCTGGCTTGCGCAATCGGGGTTGCGCTGGTAAAGGCTCGGCGCTCCAAGAGGCCCCACGTATGGAGCGAGCCGCATGACCATCCGCGAAGCACTTACCTTCGACGATGTCCTGCTGGTGCCCGGCGCCTCCGAAATTCTCCCCGGACAAGTCGATACGCGAACCCGCCTGACCAAGACGGTCGAGCTTGGCATTCCCCTCATCTCCGCCGCGATGGACACGGTAACCGAAGCCGGTCTCGCCATTGCCATGGCGCAGGCGGGCGGCATGGGCGTGATCCACAAAAACCTCAGCATCGAGGAGCAGGCCGAGCAGGTCCGCCGCGTCAAGAAATTCGAAAGCGGCATGGTGGTGAACCCGGTGACGATCGCGCCGGATGCGACGCTGGCCGACGCGCTGGCCTTGATGGAGCGGTACCGGATTTCGGGCATACCCGTGGTGGAAGGCGCGACCGATAAAGGCGCTGGTAAGCTCGTCGGCATTCTCACCAATCGTGACGTGCGCTTCGCCACCAACATGCGCCAGCCGGTGCATGAGCTGATGACGAAGGACAAGCTGGTCAGCGCGCGCGAAGGTGTAAATGCGGACGAAGCCAAGCGCCTGCTGCATCAGCATCGTATCGAAAAGATTCTCGTGGTGGACGACGCCTATCGCTGCGTCGGTCTCATCACGGTGAAGGACATTGAGAAGGCGCAGAAATATCCCAACGCCTGCAAGGATGAGCGCGGCAGGCTTCGCGCCGCCGGCGCCACCGGCGTCGGCGATGACGGCTTGCGCCGCGCGCTCGCCTTGGTGGAAGCCGAATGCGACGTCATCGTGGTCGATACAGCGCACGGCCATTCCAAGGGCGTGCTGGATACGATTACGCGCATCAAGAAAGAGTCGAACTACACGCAAATTCTCGCGGGCAACATCGCGACGGCGGATGGCGCCAAGGCACTAATCGACGCGGGCGCGGATGCGGTGAAGGTGGGCATCGGACCCGGCTCCATCTGCACCACGCGCATCGTGGCGGGCGTTGGCGTTCCGCAACTCACCGCGATCATGGATGCCGTGGAAGCCGCGCGCAAAGCCGGTATTTCGGTTGTTGCCGATGGCGGCATCAAATATTCCGGCGATCTGGCGAAGGCGATCGCGGCCGGTGCCGATGTCGCCATGGTTGGCTCGCTGCTCGCCGGCACGGAAGAAGCGCCGGGCGAAGTGTTTCTCTATCAGGGCCGTTCCTACAAAGGCTATCGCGGCATGGGCTCAGTCGGCGCCATGGCGCGGGGCTCGGCGGACCGCTATTTTCAGGCCGAAGTGAAAGACATGTTAAAACTCGTGCCTGAAGGCGTCGAAGGGCAGGTCGCTTACAAAGGCCCCGTCGCCAATGTCGTGCATCAGACTATCGGCGGCCTGCGCGCCGCGATGGGCTACACCGGCTGCAAGACGATCGCCGACTTCCACAAACGCGCGCAGTTCGTGCGCATCACCGGCGCGGGTCTGCGCGAGAGCCACGTCCACGACGTGATCGTGACGCGCGAGAGTCCCAACTATCCGGGCGGGCAATAATCAACGTTCGGATGTGTTTTCCGCAATCAGACGCGACCCACGCTCATAGGTCACGTAACGCCAGAGCCATTGCACCGCGACCATCAACCGATGCTGGAATCCGACCAGCAGATAGACATGGATCAGGGCCCAGAATGCCCAAGCGAACCAGCCGCGAATGCGCCACCAGCCGAAGTCGAACACCGCCGCATGGCGTCCGATAATCGCGGTATTACCGCGATTGTGGAATGTGAAGGGCGGCGCGGTTTCGCCGTGCAGAATCTTTTTCGCCAGCGCGTGGCCGAGATAGATGCCCTCCTGCTTGGCGACTTGCGCCAGGCCGGGCAGCGGTTTGCCGTTCTCATCCGGCGTGAGCGCCAGATCGCCGAGCACGTAAACGTTTTCCAATCCCGGTACCGAGAGATCGCGGTTCGCGCTGACGCGCCCGGCGCGATCCGTGGGTACACCCAGCATCTTGCCGATGGGTGAGGCCGTGACGCCCGCGGCCCAGATGGCGAAGCCGACGGGAATGTCCTCGCCCTTCGCGGTCACGCTGTTGGCGGTGATGCGCTCGACGGGCGTGTTCGTGCGCAGCGTGACACCGAGCGTTGCGAGCTTCTTCTGCGCATAGGAAGCGAGGTCTTCGGGAAACGCCGTTAGAATGCGCGGCCCCGCTTCCAGCAGCAGAACCGTCGCGGTCTCGGCGCGGATGCGATGAAAATCTTTGGACAATGTGTAGCGCGCCAGTTCGGCGATGGAGCCGGCGAGCTCGACACCTGTCGGTCCGCCGCCGATCACCGCAATGGTCATCAGCCGTTTTTGTTCGGCGGGATCGCGGCTCATTTCCGCCTGCTCGAAAGCGAGAAGCAGACGCGAACGGATTTTGCGCGCGTCCTCAATGGTCTTGAGGCCGGGCGCGAACGGCAACCATTCGTCGTGGCCGAAATAGGAATGTGTGGCGCCGGTTGCGACCACCAGCCAATCATAGGAAAAGTGTTTGCCGTTCCCCAGCGCAACGCTTCGCGCCTCTTTGTAGATGCCGGTGACTTCGCCCAAAACCACTTCGACGCTCGGACAATCGCGCAGCATTTTGCGGATCGGCTCGGCGATGTCGGCGGGCGAAAGCGCCGCTGTGGCCACCTGATAGAGAAGCGGCTGGAACAGATGATGGTTCTGCCGGTCGATCAGCGTGACAGGCAGGCCCGCCGCGCTCAGCCCGCGCGCCACCTCGATCCCAGCAAACCCCGCACCGATGATGACGATGCGGGCCTGTCCGCTTTCTGTCGCCGCCATAAGGCCTATCCGCCGGTTTCGGGCCGTGTTTGCCACATTTCTCGCTGGCGCGCTTGCCCTATATACCCCCGCCATGAAACCCGCAGCCCGCATCCAGGCCGCCATCGACATTCTCGACGGATTGAACGCCATCCGGCTTCCGGCCGACCGTTTTATTCGCGATTTCTTCCGCGCGCGCCGCTATGCCGGATCGAAGGACCGCGCCTCGGTGACCGAGCGCGTCTATGCCGTGTTCCGCCACCGCGCGTCGTTCGCGTGGCGCATGGGCGGCGACAGTCCTCGTGCGCTTGTCATCGCCTCGCTGTTGAAGGAAGGCGCAAGCGCGGACGAGATCGCTGAATTTTTTATTGGCGACGGCTACGGACCCGCGGCGCTCGCGGATTCCGAACGCGCCGTGCTGATCGCGCCGCCGTTGGGCGAGGCGCCGCCGCATATTCGCGGCGAATATCCACAATTTCTGGAAGGCGAGTTGAATCGTGCTTTCGGTGAGCGCATGGAAGATGAAATGCAGGCGATGCTGTCGCGCGCGCCGATCGATTTGCGCGTCAACACGCTGAAGGCCGTGCGCGAGGACGTTCTCGCCGCGTTGCGCGCCGAAAATTATCAGGCCGAAGCATCGCCGCATTCGCCAAATGCTATTCGCATTCCCTCCGGCGAAGGCTCGGCCGCGCTCAGCCGCAGCAAATTGTTTGAAAGCGGCGCGTTCGAATTTCAGGACGAGGCGGCGCAGATCGCGGTTCTGCTCAGCAATGCGAAAGCGGCCAAACGTGTGCTCGATCTGGCGGCGGGTGCTGGCGGAAAATCGCTCGCGCTGGCGGCCGAGATGCAGAACAGGGGCGAGATCACGGCGCACGACATCGACGAAGGCCGCTTGCGCCAGATCGAGCCGCGCGCGCTGCGCGCCGGAATCTCCATCATCCAGACGCATGCGGGGCCAAGGCCGCCCAATCGGCCCTTCGATCTGGTGTTTCTGGATTCGCCCTGCAGTGGTTCTGGCACATGGCGGCGTCAACCGGAAAACAAATGGCGCCTCACGCCGGAGCGCCTCGATGAATTGAACGCGCTGCAGGACATGCTGCTGGATCAGGCCGCCGCGCGCGCCGCGGGGAGCGCCCGCATGGTCTATGCGACTTGCTCCATCTTGGCGCGCGAGAACGAAGATCGCGTGGCGGCCTTCCTAACCCGCCATCCCGCTTTCGCCATTCGCCCAGCCGCCGACATCTGGCGCGAATCGATGGGCGGCGAGACGCCGCCGGGCCTCGGCGAATTCTTCAAAGCCTCGCCACTTTCCACTGGAACGGACGGCTTCTTCGCGGCCATCCTGCAAAGACGCGGCTGAAACCTGAACGCAATGAAACCGACGCTTGAAACCAATCGTCTTGTTTTGCGTCCGCCGGTCGAGGAGGATCTCGACGACTGGGCGGCGTTCGATCGCGACGAACGCGCGACACGATTCTTTGGCGGGCTAAAGAATAGGCCGGATTCATGGAAGCTTCTGGCCACTATCGCAGGCATGTGGTAGCTACGGGGTTGCGGTCTTTTCTCCGTCATCGAAAAGAGTTCGGGGCGGTGGGTCGGCCGCATCGGACCATGGAAGCCGGAAGGCGCGACGGCGGAAATCGGCTGGGCTGTCCTTCCGGCTCATTGGGGAAAGGGCTACGCGACCGAAGGCATGCGCGCCGCGATCGACTGGGCGATCGATCATCTTGGCTGGACCGAGATCAACCATTGCATCGACGCGGACAACGCGGCGTCCATCTCGGTGGCCCATAGATTGGGCGCCGAATGGTTGCGTGCCGATCATGACGCCCACGGCAAAGAAACGCAGGTCTATGGCCGACCGCCCAACACTGGCGCTCATGCTGATTCAGATTGCTCCGCGCAAGGGGCTAGTTCGAATCCGGCGGCGGCGCCAATCCGGCATGCGCACCGGCGGCTTCGAGCGCGTTTACAACCGCTTCCTGCTTGTCCGGGTTCTGGTTCGCATTGGCCAGGTCCAGCGCAGTGCGGCCCGGCTTTTCATAGGTCTTCAGGTTCACGTCGGCATGGTGGTCGATCAGTTCGCGCAGGGAATCGACCTCTTCGTTCTGCGCCGCGATCATCAGCGCCGTCTCGCCGTTTTGCGCGCGCGCGTCAATGCTGGCAAGGGCATCGAGCAGTTTGAAGATAATGTTCGCTTCGTTGTGCTGAGCAGCAAACATCATGGGCGTCTTCCCATCCTTCATCGTCGCGCTCGCGTTCGCGCCCGCATCGACAAGCGTGTTGACGCTGGCTTCCGATCCGTTCTGCGCGGCGACCATGAGTGGCGTGCTGCCGTCGTTCATCGGTGCGTTTGGCGATCCTCCGGCGGCGAGCAGCACGCGCATGATCTCCGGCTGATCGGCTTCGGCGGCCGCATAGACGGCAGTTGCGCCATTGGAGACTTTCTCGTTGACGTCGGCATGATTGGCGAGAAGCAGACGGGCGACGTCCATGCTCCGGCCCATGACGGCCTGTATCAGCGGCGTCCCCACCTTGGACATCGCATTCACGTTCGCGCCGGCCGCGATGAGCAGCTGAGCGATATCGGCGTGATCCTTTGCGGCGGCCACCATCAGCGGCGTGGCGCCATTTCTTTGCGCGCCGTCGGGACTGGCGTGCGCGGCGAGCAACGTATTCACAACATCGGCGTGACCAAGTTGTGCAGCCCAGAAGAGTGCCGTGGTTCCTTCGTTATCGCCGGCGTCCACTTTTGCGCTGCCCGCGATGGGCGCCTGCACAATGGGGACATAACCGCCGACGGCCGCAAGCGTAAGCGGGCGAACCCCGCTATCCGAAGTTTTCGCGTTCGGATCGGCGTGTGCTTTCAGAAGCACCTGCACGACATCGAGATTGCCCTGCTGGGACGAAATAAGCAGGGCGGTGGCGTGGAACTTCCCTTTCCAGTTGACGTTCGTGCCCTTGGCGAGGAGTTTGTGGACGGTTGCCAGATCGTCGCTGCGCGCGGCGTCGAGAAGATTCTGCCCGTCCACATCTTTTGGGGAAGGTTGTTTGGAGCAAGCGCTCAATATCAGCGCCACGCAGGCCAAGCCTACCCAAACGCGCCCGGCATTCTGCAATCGCATGATCGAATCCTCCGCTGCAATATCGGGCAAGCATGACAGCTTTTTACGCGCTGTCGCCTGTCCGAAAATCCGCCGAAAACCGAGGAAACATGCCGATTCAGGGCGGCATCGTGCCTCGCTAGACAAGCCGCAAACCCCAAGCTAAGAGCCCGCATGTCCGCCCCTGTCCTCGTTATCGATTTCGGCTCGCAGGTGACCCAGCTGATCGCGCGGCGCGTGCGCGAAGCGGGCGTTTATTGCGAGATCGTTCCCTTTCAAAAAGCGCAAGTCGCGCTGAGCAGCGATCCGCCACCGCGCGCGATCATCCTCTCCGGCGGACCGGCGAGCGTGATGGAGGACGGCGCGCCGCGTGCCCCGCAGAAAGTTTTCGAGATGGGCGTCCCCGTTCTCGGCATCTGCTATGGCGAGATGGCGATGGCGGAACAGCTTGGCGGCAAGGTCGAAGGCGGTCATCACCGCGAGTTCGGCCGCTCCGACATCAAAATCGAAAAGCAGTCGCCGCTGCTCGCAGGACTTGGCGAGATCGGCGCGCGCGAGCCGGTGTGGATGAACCACGGCGACAAGATCACCGCCATGCCGCCGGGCTTTGCCGTGGTGGCGACGTCGGAGCATTCGCCCTACGCCGTGATCGCGGACGAGAAACGCAAGCTCTACGGAATCCAGTTTCATCCCGAAGTCGTGCACACGCCGCGCGGCGCGGAAATCTACAAAAACTTCGTGATCGGCATTGCAGGTATCAAACCGGAATGGAACATGCACGTGTTCCGCGTCCGCGAGGTCGAGAAGATTCGCGCACAAGTCGGCAAGGGCAGGGTGATCTGCGGGTTGTCGGGTGGCGTGGATTCCTCGGTCGCCGCCGTTCTGATCCACGAAGCCATCGGCGATCAGCTCGCCTGCATCTTCGTCGATACCGGATTGATGCGCGCGGGCGAGAGCGAGGAAGTCGTCTCGCTGTTTCGCGGGCATTACAATATTCCGCTGGTGCATGTGGAGGCCGCCGATCTGTTTCTGGGGCGGCTCGACGGCGTCAGCGATCCGGAGAAGAAGCGCAAGATCATCGGCGCGACCTTCATCGATGTGTTCGACGGCGAGGCGGCGAAGATCGGCGGCGCGGCGTTTCTCGCGCAGGGCACGCTCTATCCCGATGTGATCGAGAGCGTATCGGCCACCGGTGGGCCGTCCGTCACCATCAAGTCGCATCACAATGTCGGCGGCCTGCCCGAGCATATGAAGATGACGCTGGTCGAGCCGCTGCGCGAACTCTTCAAGGATGAAGTGCGCGCGCTGGGCCGCGAGCTGGGCCTGCCGGAAAGTTTCGTGGGCCGCCATCCCTTTCCGGGCCCAGGCCTCGCCATCCGCATTCCGGGTGAGATCACGCGCGAGAAACTGGAAATCCTGCGCAAGGCCGACACGATCTATCTGGATGAAATCCGCAAAGCGGGACTGTACGACAAAATCTGGCAGGCTTTCGCCGTGCTGCTGCCCGTGCGCACCGTGGGCGTGATGGGCGATGCGCGGACCTATGACTCCGTGTGCGCGCTGCGCGCCGTGACCTCATCCGACGGCATGACCGCCGATTACTATCCCTTCGAGCACAACTTCCTCGCCCGTACCTCCACCCGCATCGTCAACGAAGTGCGCGGCATCAACCGCGTTGTCTATGACGTGACCAGCAAACCGCCGGGCACGATTGAGTGGGAGTGAGATAAAACCGCGACCTTGGCAAATCGGCGATAGTGTCGCCACTGCCAGTCATACAAGGCAGGCGCCTTCACCCCACGCAATACGCGCACAGCTTGTTGCCGTCGAGATCGCGGAAGTAGGACATGTAGTATATCGGCGCGCGATAGCCCGGTGCGCCTTCGTCCTTGCCGCCGAGTTCTAAGACCTTCGCATGAAACGCACTCACCTCGGCGGTGCTGTCGCAGCGGAACGAGATCATCGTGCCGTTACCGACCGTCGCGGGCTGTTTGTCGTAAGCGCCGATCGCGCCGAAGACGAAGAAACCGTTCCTGCCGTAAATCTGTCCGCCGGTCGGATGCGGAAACATCGGCGTGATGCCGAACGCGCCGAGCAGCGGCGTGTAGAACGCCTTGGCGCGCTCCAGATCGTTCGAACTCACCGTGGCGCAACCGAGCGTCGCCATCGTTCTTTCCCTTGCGAACCACGCCGATTTTCGCGGTCTCTTCCGGTAGCGTCAACGCGCGTTGCCGGAGTCCGCGCCATTTCCGGCCGGCATTCCCAGTATGCGCGGTGCGAGGGCGTACTTGCTCGGTCGTTATGCTAACGATTCCGCATGCCCGATCATCCGCTCGACACGCCAATCTGGACTGCGTTGACGACGCGACAGGCGCCGTTGGCGCAGGTCAATGGCCTGGTGCGGCGGTATCCTCGGGCGCTCGCGCCGTTTGCGGCGATGGCGGATGAATCTTCGGAAAGTTGGGCGGCGCTGCATGCGCTTCTGGGGCCGGACGAGCCGGCAGTGTTGTTCACACCGAACCCGGTGTCGCCACCCGAGCAATTCGAAATCGTGATGGCTGCGACGGGCGAACAGATGATCGGCGCGCCCGCCGAGACACACATCGCCGCGCCGCCGCTCGTCACGCTCGGCGCCGATGATGTTCCCGCGATGACGGAATTGGTGGAGCTGACCAAGCCCGGTCCCTTCGGTCCGCGCACGCATGAACTCGGCACGTTCCTTGGCATCAAGATCGATGGGCGTCTCGCCGCGATGACGGGCGAGCGCATGAAGCCGGCCAGCTACACCGAGATGACGGCGGTCTGCGTGCATCCGGATTTTCGCGGGCGCGGCTATGCACAGGTTCTGCTCGCCGCCGTATCGCGCCGGATCGTGGCGCGGGGCGAAATCCCGTTCCTGCATGTGTTCTCCGAAAACGCCTCGGCGATTGCGCTCTATCGCCGTCAGGGCATGACTATCCGCCGTCGCGTCCATGTGACGGTACTGGGCAGGCAGGGCGACAATCTCAAAGAAAAAATGCCCCACTAGTTTGAAATGTGAGCTTAAATCGCAAGCGGGAGGATCGATGCCAGCTCGCCGACCCCGCCGCAAAATCGGGCCTTCGCAGAAGGATCGAATTTTCTTTGCGTGTTTGCCGGATGAAAAGACGGCGGCGCGGATTCATGCATTGGCCGGGGACTTCAAGCGCGACACGGGCTTCGAAGGCAATCTGATCCTGCCCGAGCATCTGCATGTTACGCTGTTTCATCTGGGTGACTGGAACGGTCTGCCGGATGAGATCGTCCATCTCGCCAGCGGTGCGGCTTCGCAGGTCAACGTTCCGGCGTTCGACGTGACGTTGAGACGCGCGGAAAGCTTCCGCAACAGCACCGGCATCTATCCGTTCGTTCTCACGGGAGACAAAGACGCATCGCAATGGCGTGCGCTGCATGCGGCGCTCGCCGCCGCGCTGAAAGACGCCGGCCTCGGCGGCGCCACGCGCGGCGATTTCCAGCCGCACATCACACTCACTTATGACAAGCTGCGCGTGAAGCCCATCCCGATAGAGCCGTTCACCTGGACGGTGCGCGATTTCGTGCTGATCCACAGCCAGCTCGGCAAAACCACGCACATCCACCTCGGCCGCTGGCTGCTTCGGGTGTAAGAGGTGGGCATGACCAAACCCATCACCATCTATGGCATCAAGAACTGTGACATGATGAAGAAGGCGCGCGCGTGGCTGAATGCGCACGGCGTCGCCTACGCGTTCCACGACTACAAGGCCGAAGGAATCGAGAAGGGCAAACTCGAATGCTGGGCGAAGGATGTTGGCTGGGAAGTGCTCCTCAATCGCGCGGGAACGACGTTCCGCAAGCTGCCGGACAAGGACAAGGAAGGCGTCACCGAAAAGAAGGCCATCGCGCTGATGCTGGCGCAGCCCTCCATAATCAAGCGGCCGGTGCTTGATGTGGGCGGCAAGCTGCTCGTGGGCTTCAAGGCCGAGCAGTACGAAAAAATATTCCCCGCGCGCCCGGCGAAATAGGATTTTGACGTCGCTGCGAATTTCCGGTGGCCCGGGCGGCAAGCAGGCCGGAAACCAATTTCCGCGACGCGCATTTCTTGATTAGCTAGTCGAAAGCGTCGGACCTTGGGGGTTGACAATGTTGGGTTTGTTTCTCTCGCGCATTGTACGAAACGGTACATTGACGGTATTCTATCCGAACGGAAAACAAGAGGCCTTCGGCACCGGCGAACCGCGCGTTGCAATCCGGCTGCATGACCGCCGTGCGGTCTGGGAGCTGTTGCTCAACCCCGATCTCAAGCTCGGCGAGCTCTACATGGATGGCCGCCTGACGATGGAGCAGGGCGATGTCGGCGATCTGCTGGCGCTGCTGATGGGCAATCTGGCGCAGGCGCAGCCGTCGGGCCTGCACAAACTGGCGCGGGGATTCCGCCATCTCAGACGCCGCATCGCGCAATACAATCCGGCCGGCCGCGCCAAGGCGCATGTCGCGCATCATTACGATCTGTCCGGCAAGCTCTACGATCTGTTTCTGGAGCGCGACAAACAATATTCATGCGCCTATTTCTCCGCGCCCGGCGAAACGCTGGAAGAGGCACAGATCGGCAAGAAGCGCCACATCGCGGCGAAGCTGAACCTCAACAAACCCGGGCTGAAAGTGCTCGACATCGGCTGTGGCTGGGGGGGGCTGGCGCTCAACCTGGCGCAGGATAGCGGCGCGGATGTTCTGGGCGTCACGCTCTCCGAGGAACAGCTCGCCATCGCGCGCGGCCGCGCCGCCCAAGCCCGGCTGGAGGAGACCTGCAAGTTCGAGCTGGTGGATTACCGAGCGCTCGGCGGCACTTATGATCGCATCGTCTCCGTCGGCATGTTCGAGCATGTCGGCGTGCCTTATTACGAAGCCTTCTTCGCCAAAGTGCGCGAACTTCTTGCCGATGACGGCGCGATGCTGCTGCACACGATCGGCCGCAGCGATGGACCCGGCTCCACCAATCCGTGGATTACAAAATATATTTTCCCCGGCGGTTATGTTCCCGCGCTCAGCGAAGTGATGGCGGTCGTCGAGAAAAGCGGCCTCATCGTCACCGATGTTGAAGTGTTGCGGCTGCATTATGCCGAGACGCTGAGAGAATGGAGCAAGCGCTTCCAGGCCAACCGCGCTGAAGCCGCTCGCATCTACGACGAACGCTTCTGCCGCATGTGGGAGTATTATCTGGCGGGCGCGGAAATGGCATTCCGCCATGACGGGCAGGTGGTATTCCAAATTCAACTGGCCAAGCGCCAGGATGCGCTACCGCTGACGCGCGACTATATGGTGGACGACGAACGCACGATGCGCTTTGCGGGCACCGAGCAGATGCCGCGTCCGCTTCGCGCCGTTTAGCCCACCCCACGGGCATCCGGAAAAATCAAGCGCATAGCGAAATCATTTAGCTGTGTAGAACTTCGGAATATGCTTGCGGCACAAGGTGCGCAGCGATTGATTCGCGGAACGACTTGCGCGATCAACGCCGCCCCATAGTAGAGTCAAAAAGCAGCGCCATGGAACAGGAAGCCTATCGCCACGTCCCCTATGACATCGAAATCGAGCAGGCGCTGCTCGGTGCGATCCTTGTGGACAACCAGGCCCTGGAACGCGTCAGTTCCACACTGAAGCCGGAACATTTCTACGATCCGCTGCATCAGCGCCTCTACGAGGTGATGAGCGCGCAGGCCGAAAAAGGCGGCATGGTCATCACGCCGCTGACCCTGCATGCGGCTATGAAAGCCGATCCGGGGCTTCAGGAAGTGGGCGGCCATGCTTATCTGGCCGGCCTCGCGCAAGCGGCGCCCGCGATGCCGAATGTGCGCGATTTCGCGCGCATCCTGCACGATCTGGGCGTGCGCCGCGGCCTCATCCGTATCGGCGAAGATGTCGTCAACAACGCCTATGAGGCGCCGCACGACAAGCCGCCACAGGCGCAGATCGAGGAAGCCGAAAAGGCGCTCTATCGCCTCGCCGATACGGCGCGCTATGGCGAAGGCCCGATCGATTTCGTGGAAAGCCTGCGCCGCGCCGTGGCATCGGCAGAGGCGGCGCAGAAACGGGGCGGCCGCATTTCCGGCTTTACCACCGGCTTCACGGATATGGACTCGCTGCTGGGTGGGTTGCAGCCGTCCGATCTGATCATCATCGCCGGGCGGCCGGGCATGGGAAAGACGTCGCTCGCCACCAACATGGCCTTCAACACCGCGCGGCGTTACGCGCAGGATGTGGAAGCGGGCGTCGAAGTGCCCAGCGGCGCGCCAGTGCTGTTCTTCTCCCTCGAAATGGCGGCGCAGCAGCTCTCGGCGCGTATTTTGTCGGAGCAGACCGAAATCGAAATGTGGAAAATCCGCAACGGCCGTTTTTCCGAAACCGAGTGGGACAAATTCGTTCTCACCATGCAGGATTTGTCCGCGCTGCCACTCTATATCGACGACACGGGCGGTATCTCCATCGCGCAGATCGCGGCGCGCGCGCGCAGGCTCAAGCGCGAAAAAAATATCGGTGTCGTCATCATCGACCACATCCAGCTGGTGGCCTCGTCGGGCCGCGCTGAAAACCGGGTGCAGGAAATCACGGAAATTTCCAAAGGTCTGAAGGTTCTGGCCAAGGAACTGGACGTGCCTGTCATCGCGCTGTCGCAGCTTTCGCGCGGCGTGGACAGCCGCGACGACAAGCGCCCGGTGTTATCCGACCTCCGTGAATCCGGCTCGATCGAGCAGGACGCCGACGTCGTGATGTTCGTCTATCGCGAGGAATATTATTTGAAGTCGCGCGAGCCGGAGCCGGGCTCGACTGAACATGCCAAGTGGCTGGAGAAATGCGAACGCGCGCATCGCCGCGCCGAAGTGATGGTGGAAAAACACCGCCACGGCGCCACCAACAAGATTGACCTCTTCTTCGACGACCGGTTTACGCGGTTTTCGAATCTCGTGGTCGAGGGGAATTAGCGGCTGACGAAGCTCAGTCCCACCGGGCAGCGCCTGCTCGTCTCTTGATTTTGTTGTATATTACAGCAATATACCTCCATGGTTGAGCCTAATTTCTCGCTCGTCGAAGGCTTTGAGTGGGACGAAGGCAACGCCCGCAAGAATGCCGACAAGCATGATGTCAGCCAGGCCGAAGCTGAGCAGGTGTTTTTCAATGAGCCATTGCTCGTTATGGACGATGTGAAGCACAACGAGACCGAACCTCGGCTTCACGCCATGGGAAAGACGGAAGCTGGCCGGTTGCTGCATGTTACCTTCATGCTGCGGCACGAAGGTACAAAACTTCGCGTGATCTCGGTGCGCGATATGAGCCGGAAGGAGCGTACGTACTATGCCAAGCAAACTTAAGCCCGTGCCGCGTTTCGCGTCTGAAGCGCAGGAGCGCAAATTCTGGGAAACGCATGATTCCACCGATTATATCGACTGGAGCAAGGCAAAACCTGCGCGCTTCCCGAATTTGAAACCTTCGACCACGGCCATTTCGCTGCGATTGCCGATTGGTTTGCTCGATCAGATCAAGATTGCGGCCAACAAACGCGATATGCCATATCAGTCGCTGATAAAGGCATGGCTCGCGGAAAAGGTTGGCTGATGACAAATTTCTTCACCGGCCGCAGCAATCGTCAGGAATATTGGATTTCCGTGACGATCCTGATCGTTGCCGCGCTGGCGCTCAGCTATTTTCAGATGCAGGCGGCAAGCGCGGCCATCACCATTATGTGGATCATCACCTGGATTCGGCGGCTGCATGACATCGGCAAGCCAGGCTGGCTCGCGCTCATTCCGCTGGGCGCGATCATTTTGCTCGCTGCCGGTGGTCTGGCATTGGGCGGCGAGGCGTTTGTGGCATCGCTGCAGAAGGCGCAGGCGTCCGGCGGCGCGCCCATTATGGACCGGAACGCTTATATCTTCCTGGCGATCTTGATCGGCGGGCTGATCGTGCAGTTCGGCTTCACAATCTGGCTTGGCGCGAAAGCGGGCGATGCCGGCGGGAACAAATTCGGTCCGCCGCCCAACGCTTCATGGAAAAACTAGCGGACCGGCCCGCGCTGCCGCGCTTCAGGTCAATCGCGTTTCAAAAATCATCAGCGCGGACATGGCGATCCACAGCAGCACCACGCCGACGACGAAGGCGATGGTGATGGCCTTCGTTGTCAAACGGTCTTGCGGCGGCGAAGAGTTTTTTACCGCTCGGCTTGCTGAAACGATCGATATTTTTTGCATCAGCCGTCTTGCTCCGCGTGAGGGCCATGTTCGCCGGGCCTGTCATGTCCATGCTCGCCGTGCCCGCCATGACCGCCATGCGAAAAATCGAACACGCGTTTCTGTTCGGGTGTGAGCGATTGATAGAGCGCGGTGAGCGCCGGGCGTTGCGCATCCATTTCGGCCAGCCGTGCTTCCAGCATCTCATGCATCCGCGCCTCGCGATCCGGCAGGGACATTGGCTGACCTTCATCGCGCTTGCGTGTCAGACAATGGTCCGTGCGCGATTTGGCGCCGGCCAGTACCGCATCCTTCCAGCTGGCGAAAAGCGGCCGCTGGCTGTCCGTCAGCGCAAGCTTTGTCTCCAGATAGGCCATTTCGCCGACATGACGCGCGTAGCGGTCGGTGCACATCTGCGCGTGCCATTGCATCATGTTTGCGTCACGCGCGGCGTCGTCGCGCCCACGATCACCCGCCGGTGAAGCCTGCGCGATTGCCGAAGCGGCGCAAAGAACCGCCGCCACGGCGAGTTGAACAATGGTTTGACGTTGCAGCATGGGAACTTCGCTTGAAATCTCAACGAGGCCGATTTTAGGCCCGCGCATAATCGGGGCGAACTGAATACGCCGTAATTCAGCGTCTCAAAGTGTCGCCGCGCGCAAGATGAACGGCCTGTTAAGGTCGTTATCTTTGGCCGGGATCCGGGCAATAGACGTCATAGCCATGATAAGGCGCGAGACGTTTTCCTGTCATGCTTTGCGCCACGGTCGGGGCGCCGCTTTCGTAATAGCCGCGGCCATAGCCGTCCACCCAGGCGATGTTGCCGCGATAGAAGCGATGCGATCCGGAATAGGCGCCGCTGCGGCCATAATCTTCCTCATCGGCGCCAGAACTTTCGCTGCTCTCAGTATACTCCACGCGCGACGCGCTGACATAGCCGTAGCTGTCCACTGCGTCCGCGCCATGCACGTAACCTTCATTCTGCATTTCGCGATGGCTGTAATTTTCGCCGCCGGAATAACTGCGCGCCCACTCATGATGATGGACGCGGCGCGGCGTGGCGTAGGAAAGGCGCGTCAGCGGTTCGGGTGCTGCCGCGAGCGGCTGGCAGTTGCAGGGTGCGGCCGGGACGGCCACGGCAGCCGTCTGCTGCGGCTTGCCATCGATCCAATCGCAGCCGGAAAGGCTCACGGCGACCAGAAGAGTCGCGGCTGTCATCCACGGTGCGCGCCCAAATGCCTGCATGTCACTCTCCCTGAAGCCTGAAATGGCCAAGACCTCCGCGCCGGTCCCGATGTGGTCATTTTGGGACAGGCGGGCCGCCCGCGCCCGACTCAAATGATGGCGTGGTTAAGGGCGCTGCGCTCGGGGTCAACGTCGCTTTGCTGGTTAACATTCTGATCCGGAAGGCATTCTTTTCAGACTGGTAAGTGTCTAAGGCGATTGACAATTTCGAATCATGTTCGTATTATGTTCACACAGCCAAACAGGACTGGAAAGGCCCCGGAAAAGCGCTTCCGGCAAGCAGGAAAGCTATAGGCGAACGGAATTGGAAAATGCGGTTGAGCTGTTCGGGGGGCCACCCCCTATTTTTCGGGAACAACCTTCCGGCCTTTTTCCAAAGAATTCAAAGCCCTGACCAAACCCGCCGGACGGCGGCGACCGGCTTTGACCTTGCGGCGTCCTCTCTGCAATGGTCCGCGCCACATGAGCAGCAACATTTTCGAGACCGCGCGCCTGACCGTGCGATTGGGCGCGATTGCGGCCAATTACCGGAAGTTTCGTGAGCTGAGCGGCGGCGCGATCGTCTCTGGCGTCGTGAAGGCGGATGGGTATGGCTGCGGCGCCGTGCAGGCCGCCCGCACTTTGCGCGAAGCGGGCTGCGATACGTTTTTTGTCGCGCGCCTGTCCGAAGGTGTCGCACTGCGGCCGGTTGTTGGCGGTGCGCGGATCTTCGTGCTTGACGGCGTGCAGAGCGAAACCATCGCGGCGTACGTCTCGCATCGCCTGACGCCGGTTCTGAATTCGCTGGCGGAAATCGAATTGTGGAGCGCCGCGGCGAAGAAAGCGCCTACCGCTTTCGATGCCGCGATCCATATCGACACCGGCATGAATCGCCTTGGGCTTGGTGCGGAAGATTTGAGCGCACTGGCGGCGGGTTCCAAATCGCATCTCGCCAATCTCAATCTCGTTCTGCTGATGAGCCATCTGGCCTGTGCCGATGATGCCGCCGCGCAGATGAATCGCAATCAGCTTGCGCGCTTTCGCGCCGCGCTCGCCATGCTGCCGCCCGCGCCCGCGAGCTTCGCGTCTTCCGGCGGCGTGCTGCTTGGAAAAGATTACGTGTTCGACATGGTGCGGCCCGGCATCGGCCTTTATGGCGGCAATCCGCAAGGCGCGGGAAAGCCCAACAAATTTGCGGTCGTCGCGCAATTAACGGGCACAATCCTTCAGCTGCGCCGCGTTGACAGCGCGGGGACCGTTGGCTACGGAGCAACATTCCGGATCGGGCGAAAATCCGTGCTGGCAAGCGTTGCCCTGGGATATGCGGACGGTCTGATGCGTGCCATGAGCAACAAGGGGGCAGCCGCTATCGCCGGGCATCGCGCGCCCATCGCCGGGCGCGTTTCGATGGACCTCGTCACGCTCGATGTCACCGATATTCCGGCCAAGCTGTTGAAGATCGGCATGCCCATGGAATTCTTCGGCGACACCATCGCGCTGGAAGAAGCCGCCGCCACCGCCGGCACCGCGAATTACGAAATGCTGACCTCGCTCGGCCCACGCATCCGCCGCTATTATGTGGAGGGCGCGCGATGAGCTTTTTCGCCGCCGTCGGACGGCTTGTTCTCGCCCTCTTCGCGCAGGTGGGGCGGCTCAGCAGCTTCACTTTCTCGGCCGTCACCAGTGTTGTGCGTCCACCGATCTATTGGGGCCTCATCCTCCAGCAGATGATGCGCATCGGTTATTTTTCACTGCCGGTGGTGGGCTTGACCGCGTTTTTCACCGGCGGCGTGCTTGCGCTGCAGATCTATGTCGGCGCGAGCCGCTACGGCGCGGAAGCTTTCGTGCCGGCGGTTGTATTGGTTGGCATCACGCGCGAACTGGGGCCGGTCATCGCCGGCCTGATGGTCGCCGGACGCGTGGCAGCCGCCATCGCCGCCGAGATCGGCACCATGAAAGTGACCGAGCAGATCGACGCGCTCACCACGCTTTCCACCAACCCGATCAAATATCTCGTGGTGCCTCGGCTTGTTGCGGCGGTCATCGCCATGCCGATATTGGTCGCCATCGCCGATTCTATCGGCGTGTTCGGCGGTTACGTCGCCTCGACCCAGAGCCTGGGCTTCAACGGCTCGGTCTATCTCAACAACACGATGGCGGCACTGGCCTACAAGGACGTATCGTCGGGTCTCATCAAGGCAGCGGTCTTCGGTTTCATCATCGCGCTGATGGGCTGTTATAACGGCTTTCATTCCAAGGGCGGCGCGCAGGGCGTTGGCGGGGCGACAACGAACGCTGTTGTCTCGTCCTCGATTTTGATCCTCGCCGCCAATTACATTCTCACCAACCTGCTGTTCTCGGACTGACCGGCATGGCACTCCCCAGCAACACCGCAAAGGTCGAACTCAGGGGCGTCAAGAAACGCTTCGGATCGAAGGTCGTGCTCGACGGACTCGATCTGACATTGGACGCGGGCCACTCGCTGGTGGTGATCGGCGGGTCGGGCACCGGCAAGTCGGTGATGATCAAATGCGTGCTAGGCATTCTGAGGCCCGACGCAGGAAAGATTTTCGTGGACGGCCAGGAAGTGACGCAGCTTCGCGGACGCGCGCGCGACGCCTATCTGCGCAAGTTCGGTATGCTGTTTCAGGGTGCCGCCCTATTCGACAGCCTGCCGGTCTGGGAGAACGTGGCCTTCGGACTGATCCAGGGCCGCGGCATGGGCCGCAAGCGTGCCCGCGAGGTTGCTATCGAAAAGCTCGCAACCGTGGGGCTTGGTGCTGATGTGGGCGCCCTTTCTCCGGCCGAGCTTTCCGGCGGCATGCAGAAGCGCGTGGGACTCGCGCGCGCCATAGCCGCCGATCCCGACATCCTCTTCTTCGACGAGCCGACCACGGGCCTCGATCCGATCATGGCCGATATCATCAATGATCTGATCGTCTCGACGGTGAAGGATCTTGGCGTCACAACGCTTTCGATCACGCACGACATGGCAAGCGCGCGTAAAATCTCCGACCGCATCGCCATGCTTTACAAGGGCAAGATCATCTGGGACGGACCGACAAAGGACATCGACAACAGCGGCAATGAATTTGTCGATCAGTTCATCCACGGACGCGCGGTGGGTCCCATCAAGATGGAGGTTCGCAACTGATGGCGCGTGCCAACGCGACATTCGTATGCCAGAGTTGCGGCGCCGTCGCGAACAAATGGTCCGGCAAATGCGAAGCTTGTGGCGGCTGGAACACGATCACCGAAGAAGCGGCCGCCATTCCGCTGGGTGCCAATGCCGGTCCGCGCAAACGCGGACGCCGCTTCGCGCTGGAAGATCTGAAGAGCGATGACGAAGCGCCGCCGCGCCGCCCAACCGGGATTGCCGAATTCGATCGCGTCTGTGGCGGCGGCCTGGTGCCAGGCTCCGCGCTGCTGATCGGCGGTGATCCCGGCGTCGGCAAATCCACGCTGATCCTGCAGGCGCTGGCGGAATATGCAAAGCGCGGTGGTCGCGCGGTTTATATCTCGGGCGAAGAGGCGATGGCGCAGGTGCGCCTGCGCGCCACGCGCATGGGTGTCGCCGATGCGCCGATATCGCTCGGCGCGGCGACTTCCGTTGAAGACATTCTCACGACGCTTGAAGCTGGACCTGTCCCCGGCATTCTCGCCATCGATTCCATCCAAACGATCTGGACGTCCGCTCTGGATGCGGCGCCGGGCACCATCGCGCAGGTGCGCACTGCGTCGTTCGATCTGGTGCGTTATGCGAAGGCCAGCGGCGTTGCATTGCTGCTCGTGGGCCATGTCACCAAGGATGGCCAGATCGCAGGCCCCAAGGCCATCGAACATTTGGTCGATGCCGTTCTCTATTTCGAGGGCGAGCGCGGCCATCATTTTCGCGTGCTGCGCGGCGTTAAGAACCGCTTCGGTGCGACCGACGAAATTGGCGTGTTCGAGATGACCGGAAAGGGCCTTTCCGAAGTCGCCAACCCGTCGGCACTGTTTCTTGGTGATCGCAACAATGCTTCGCCTGGCACGGCAGTGTTCGCGGGCCTTGAAGGCACCCGGCCGATGCTGATGGAAATACAGGCGCTGGTCGCGGCACCAAGCTTCGGCACGCCGCGGCGTGCTGTGGTCGGCTGGGATTCAGGCCGCCTTGCCATGATCCTCGCCGTGCTGGACGCGCGCGGCAACCTTGGAATGGGTGGCCACGATGTCTACCTCAACGTCGCTGGTGGATTGAAAGTCGGAGAGCCTGCGGCGGATCTCGCCGCCGCGGCCGCGCTGATCTCCTCGTTCACGGGCAGGGCTCTGCCGAAGGATTGCGTGTATTTCGGCGAGATCAGCCTTTCGGGCGATGTGCGCCCCGCGCCGCAGGCCGAACTTCGCCTGAAAGAGGCGGCAAAGCTGGGTTTCACCAAGGCCGTGGTGCCCGCAGGCACCAAAGCCGAAGGTGTGGGATTGGAGCTACGCACCATTGAAGATGTTGCCAATCTTGTCGCTTTGGCCGGCACCGCGCGCCCCGCGCGCGTGCCAAGCGTGGTAAAATAGAATCAATGGGCGCCTTGAGTTTCCATTACGTCGATCTTCTGGTGATCGGCATTGTCGTGGCGTCGGCCGCGTTCGCGACCCTTCGCGGGTTCGTGGCCGAGACGCTGTCGATTTTTGCCTGGGCCGCTGCGGCCTTTGCTACGCTCTATTTTGCGCCTTCCGCGACGCCGCTGCTGGCCGGCATGATGTCGCCCATTTTGGCGCAACTCGGTGCTTACATTTTCGTCTTTCTCGTCGTGCTGATTCCGCTGTCCTTCGCCAGCGCGCGCTTTTCCGAAGGCGTGCGCAGCTCCGCGATCGGTCCGCTGGACCGTTCTCTGGGCGCTGTCTTCGGCGTGGTGCGCGGACTCATTCTGCTGGCCATATGCTATTTACTGCTCTGCCTGATGCAGCCGCCGGACAAGCAAAGACCTTGGATCACACAGGCGTGGACTCTTCCAGTCGTGCAGGATACGGCGGATGTGCTGCTGTCTCTGGTTCCCGAGCGCGACTCGAAAATGTTCGCGCAGGGCAGCGCGGCTCCGGAAACCAAGCGTGCCGCACCAAATAGGAGCAGCGCGCCAGCGGCGCAGCCCAAATCCAAACCGGGTTCCAGGAAAGCGGCCAAAAGCCACGCCAAAAAGAGCGAAAAGACCTATGGCGCCCGGCAGCGCCGCGAGCTAGACAGGCTCATTCAGGCAACAGACGGCGATGAGAAGAAGCCATGACCGGCGCGAGCTCACGGCCTTTCGACGAAGACACGCTACATGAGGAATGTGGCGTGTTCGGTATTTTTGGCCACGCCGAAGCCGGCGCGCTGACCGTTCTTGGGTTGCATGCCCTTCAGCATCGCGGCCAGGAAGCCGCCGGAATCGTCACCTATGATGGCGTGCAATTCGTTGCCGAGCGTCATGCAGGTCTCGTTGGCGACGTGTTCGGCAAAAACAGTCCGCACGCTGCGAGTCTGAAGGGCAACAATGCCGTCGGCCACGTGCGCTATTCCACAACCGGCGGTTCGGCGACCCGCAATATCCAGCCCATGTTCGCCGATCTCGCCGGCGGCGGCATTGCCATCGGGCACAACGGAAATCTGACCAATGCGCGGACCTTGCGCACCGAACTGGTCCGCGACGGCGCGATCTTTCAGTCCACCTCAGATACCGAAACCATCATCCATCTGGTTGCGCGCAGTTCTTATGGCCCCATTGTGGACCGGCTAATCGATGCGCTGAAGCAGGTGGAAGGGGCTTATTCGCTGGTTGCGCTGACCTCCAAGAAAGTCATCGGCGTTCGCGATCCGTGGGGTGTGCGGCCGCTGGTGCTGGGCGAACTGGACGGCGCGCTGATCCTCACATCGGAAACCTGCGCACTCGATATCATCGGCGCGAAATTCGTACGCGATGTGAAAGCGGGCGAGATGATCGTCATCGACAAGGAGGGGATCAAATCTTATTTTCCCTTCGCGCCGCAGCCCAAACGTTTCTGCATTTTCGAATACATCTATTTTGCGCGGCCGGATTCCACGGTCGAAGGCCGCAATGTCTATGAGGCGCGCAAGTTGATTGGCGCGGAACTGGCCAAGGAAGCTCCGGCCGTCGCCGACATGGTGATCCCGGTTCCCGATTCCGGCGTTCCGGCGGCGCTCGGCTTCGCATCGGCCGCGAACATTCCGTTCGAGCTTGGTATTATTCGCAATCACTATGTCGGCCGCACCTTTATCGAACCGTCCGACAAAATCCGTCATCTGGGCGTGCGCCTGAAGCACAATCCCAATCGTGCGCAGCTTTCAGGCAAGCGTGTGATTCTGGTGGACGATTCCATCGTGCGCGGCACGACCTCGAAAAAGATCGTGCAGATGGTGCGCGACGCGGGCGCGACGGAAGTTCACTTCCGGATTGCCAGCCCGCCGACGACCAATTCCTGTTTCTACGGCGTCGATACGCCGAACAAGGAAGATCTCCTGGCGCACCGCATGTCCGTCGAGGAGATGCGTGAATATATTGATGCGGACAGCCTCGCTTTCATTTCGATGGATGGCCTCTACCGTGCGATGGGCGAGCAGGCGCGCGATGCGAAGAAGCCAAAATTCTGCGATGCCTGTTTCTCGGGCGCCTATCCGATCGAACTCACCGATGTGAATGGCGGCCGCAAGGACGGCCAACTTTCGCTGCTGGCCGAAGTCGCTTGAAGGTCTCTTTCGAATGACCGGCGCGCAGATGGGGCGCGTTGTGCTGGTGACTGGCGCCTCGCGGGGAATTGGCCGCGCGGCAGCGAAAGCCTTGGCGGCAGAAGGTGCGCATGTCATCGCGGTCGCGCGAACTGTTGGTGCACTTGAAGACCTCGACGACGAAATAAAAGAGGTGGGCAATGACGGCGCTACCTTGGTGCCGCTCAATCTGCGCGACTTCGATGCCCTCGACCGGCTCGGCGCCACGATCTATGAGCGCTGGGGCAAATTGGATGGTTTCTTCGGCAATGCCGGTGTGCTGGGCGAGTTGACGCCGCTTGGCCATCTCGACCCAAAAATCTGGCAGGAAGCCATCGACGTGAACGTCACGGCGAACTGGCGGCTGATCCGCTCGCTGGATTCGCTGCTCAAGAAATCTGACGCAGGACGTGCGCTCTTCGTGACCACGGGCGCCGCGCGCAAGCACACGCCGTTCTGGGGTGTCTATGCGATCACCAAGGCAGCGCTGGAATCGCTGGTGCTGACTTACGCCGCCGAATGCACGAGCACCAACGTGAAAGCGAATCTGCTCAGTCCCGGCCCGCTGCGCACGCGTATGCGCGCCAAAGCGATGCCCGGTGAAGATCCGCAATCCTTGCAACCACCCGAAGCGGTCGCACCAATGATCGTGGAATGGCTGTCGCCAGATTGCATGAAGAACGGTGAACTGGCCGTGTTCAATCGGTGAACGGGTTCTTGGTCGTGCGCATGGACATGCGCAGCGGCACGCCCTTCAGCTCGAATGTCTCGCGCAATTCGTTTTGCAGATAACGCTGATAAGATTCCGGCAGCGCGTTCAATTGGTTGCCAAAGAGTGCGAAGCTGGGCGGCCGCGCTTTCACCTGCGTCATATAGCGGATGCGAACACGGCGTCCGTGAATGGCGGGCGGCGGGTGGCGCTCCAGTGCATCCTCAAGAAAGCGGTTCAGCCGCGCAGTCGGAACGCGGGTATTCCAGGCACGGTGGGCGGCTTCAATAGCGGGGAGCAGGCGGTCTATGCCTTCGCCGGTTCGCGCCGAAACGACAATCAGCGGCGCACCGGAAACCTGCGGCAACAATCGGTCCAGCCTTTCGCGCAAATCCGAGATCGCGCCGCCGGGATTTTTCGCCAAGTCCCATTTGTTGACGGCGAAGACGATGGCACGGCCTTCGCGCGCGATGAGGTCCGCGATTGTAAGATCCTGTTTCTCGAACGGCATGGTCGCGTCGATCATCACGACCACGCATTCGGCAAAGCGAATGGCCTCCAAGGTACTGCCGATGGAAAGCTCTTCCAACACATGACCGGCAGCGCGCGCCTTCTTGCGCAAACCGGCTGTGTCATGCAGCAAAATGGTCCGCTCACCCACGCGCCATTGCGCGATCACCGCATCGCGCGTGGTGCCGGCTTCTGGGCTGGTCAACGCGCGCTCTTCGCCCAGAAGGCGATTGAACAGGCTCGATTTGCCGACATTGGGGCGTCCGACAATGGCGAGCTTCAGCGGTTGATCGCTTCGATCTTCGACGGTTTCCTCGATCCCGTCTTCGGCGTCCTCCTGATCGTCTTCAGGATTCGCATCTTCCTCGCGTTCCGTCAGCTCCGGCGCGAAAGGCAGCAGTGCATCGATCAGATCAACGATGCCAATTGCGTGCTCCGCTGAAACGGCGACTGGCTCGCCAAAGCCCAACGCATAGACTTCCGCTTCGTTCGGTCTGACGCGGCTTTCGCATTTGCTGGTCACAAGGACCACGGGCTTGCCGGACCGGCGCAGCGCCTCGCCGATGATTTCATCGCCCGTCGTCACGCCCTCGCGTCCGTCGATGACGAACAGGCAGACATCGGCTTCGGCAATGGCGGTTTGCGTCTGGCTTGTCATGCGCGCGGTCAGGCTTCCCGTCGCGCCTTCTTCGAAACCGGCCGTGTCAATCAGACGAAGGAAGAGCGGGCCAAGCTCCGCGAGCGCTTCATGCCGGTCGCGCGTGACACCGGGCGTGTCGTGCACGATGGCCAGTTTTTTTCCGACAAGCCGGTTGAACAGTGTCGATTTCCCGACATTGGGGCGACCGATAATGGCGAGTGTGAGCGGCATGGCACTTGCGCCGCTCACCGCATCGCGACGAGTTGGGCGCTGTTGGTCAGCAGATACAACGTGTCGTTAGCCACAACGGGCGCAATATAAGCTCCGTCGGGAATCGTCACACGACCGAGCAGCGCGCCACTATAAGGCGAAACGGATTCCGCGAAGGCGTCGGATGAAACAACGATCAACCTGTCGGAAACCAGGATCGGTCCAGCCCAGACAATCGGGTCTTCCTTGTTTTTTTCATCCTGCCAGCGCGGCAGCTGATGCAACCATTTCACGCGTCCATCTTTGCGTTGCAGGCAGAGCAACTGTGCGTCTGTGGTCAGAACATACACGAAATCACCGCCAACCCATGGCGTCTGAATGCCGCCGATGTCGCGCGACCAGGCGCGATCTCCAGTGTTGAGATTAATTGCGACCATGGTTCCGGAATGGCTGATCGCGAACACCATGTCGCGATCGACCACCGGCCGACCGGCGATGTCGTCAAGTTCCGACAGCGCCGTGACGGTTCCTGAGCGGGTCAGCATGTCGTTCCATGCGGGGCGGCCATTGAGAACGCGGAGCGCATAAAGTTCGCCCGAGCTGTACGGCACGATGACATATTCGCCGGCAATCGCGGCACTTGTGCTTTCCAGAATACCGGCGTTCTCGGTGATGCCTTGATGATCCCAAAGCTTGCGGCCGTCCTTTTCGGCAAAGGCGAAGAAATGATTGTCCTGGCTGGAGACAAAGACGCGGCCGCCATTGGCAACGGGCGCATTCACGATCGGCACGTCCAGATCGACTTTCCAGATCTGTTTTCCGCTATTCGGATCGAGTGCCATGACGGAGCCAAAGCCGGTCGTCACGAACAGTTTGCCGTCGTCAAAGGCCACGCCGCCGCCGAATCCTTTGGACGGATCGATGGAGGTGTCGTGACCCATCAGTCCGAACGTCATCGAACTCATGAAGTTTGCTTCGCCGGACTTGGGCGCCAAATCTTTATCCCAAACGGGCTTGCCGTCGCGCGCGTCGAAGACAAACACGTGTGCTTCCGCATCGAGAACATAGATGTGGCCATTGGCGACGATGGGCGGCGCGGTGAGACGCGAATTGGAGTCCGAACCTTTTCCGGCTTCGGTCTGCCAGGCAATATTCAGCGGACCGCTCGCCTCCAGATGGTACATGGCGTTGGAGGCATAACCGCCCGGCTCCGGCCAATCCGGATTGCGATAGGGCGGCGGCAAGAGAACCGGCGTGCCCGCGAGAGTCGTGTCGGGCTTCAACGTGTCGTCCAGCGACATTACAGAAATGCGCTCGCCCTTGATGTTGGATTTCTTGGAGGACTTGAACCAGGTGCTCGTCAGATCGCTGACGGCGTCGATCGCCGCGCAGCCGGAGAGTGCAAGGACAGCCGCGAAACACAGCGCCAGCTTGAAAGTATTATTGTTCATTTCGGATGGGCGCCTTGCGGATTTTCGGGTGCTGCCGGAGCGGCAGGCGGAGTTGGTGTGGTTCCTGATGGAATGGTAGGTTGTTGTGGCGCGGGCACCGTTCCGAAGTTCTGGCTGCCGCCGGCGGAAAGATAGGTCGCCATTGCCGCGCTGCGTTCGTGCAGAGAGGCGGGCGCATTCCTGTCTTTGGCGAGGCTTTGGTAATCGGCGAGCGCCTGCTTCATGTCCCCGCTGCGATAGTCCACATAAGCAAGCACTTCGCGCGCCACGCTGTTCCAGGCGCTGTTGGGATCGGTCAGCGACGCCAACATTGTTTGCACGTCTGACTTTGGAGCGGTGTCTGCAATCACCCATGCCGCGCGCACGCGCGCTACCGCGGCCAGCATCGGATCGCTGCCTTGAGCGATTTGCCCGTAAAGCTTCAGGGAATCGTCCGGCCGCCCGGCCGCCAGCAGAGCGCCCGCTTCCTGCAGGCGCGAGACAGCCGCATACCCGCCCGGTGCGTCGTCCGCCAGCTTGCCGTAAGCCTGCGCCGCGGCAGCGGTTTGACCGGCATCGAGAAGCTGTTGGGCTGCCGTGTACTCGCTGGCAGCGCGCAGAGTTTCGCGCTCTTCGTAGTAACGCCAGAGTTGCCAGCCGGCGGCGCCAATGACCAGAAAAGCCGCACCCGCGATGATGTAGTCGCCGTATTCTTTCCAGAGCTTTTCGTAGCGCTCGCGGCGGACGTCCTCCTCAACTTCGCGGAAGATGTCGGACACGGTAATCCTTTCGGGGGCAGGGCCCAGCAAAGCCTTGATAGCGCGGGATGATTAGCCGCTCGGCCGCATCGGCGCAACTCGCGGACGCGTGAAAGCGCGGCAATCCTTAAGATCAGACCGCCTTCTTCATGGAATAGACGTTTTCGCGGCCCGGGAAGGCCCGCGCGCGGACATCGGCGGCATAGGCCTTCACCGCCTTTTCGATGTCAGGGCCGAGCAGAGCGTATTGGCGGACAAATTTGGGCGGGTTTGGGTTGAGGCCCAACATGTCCTCCATCACGAGGATTTGGCCGTCGCATTCGACCGATGCGCCGATGCCGACAGTCGGAATCGCGATCTCACCGGTGATCTTGGCAGCGAGTGGCTCGGCCATTCCTTCCAGCACCACGGCAAAAGCGCCGGCTTCGGCCACCGCTTTCGCGTCGGCCTCGATCGCAGGCCACTCGGCCTCGGTGCGGCCTTGCGTCTTGAAGCCACCGAGAACCTGGGTCATCTGCGGCGTCAGGCCGATATGGCCCATCACTGGAATTCCGCGTTCACTGAGATAACGGATTTGGTCGGCGATGCGTGTGCCGCCTTCCATCTTTACCGCTGTGCATCCGGTTTCTTGAATCACGCGTGCGGCATTACGGAACGCAATCTGCGGCGACTCTTCATAAGAGCCAAACGGCATGTCGATGACCACGAGAGCATGTTTGCTGCCACGCATGACCGCCTTGCCGTGCAAGATCATCATGTCGAGCGTGACGCCCAGCGTGTTTTCCATGCCGTGCATGACCATGCCCAGGCTGTCGCCGACCAGCATCAGGTCGACATGATCGTCGAGCAGTCGCGCGGTGTGCGCGTGATAGCAGGTGAGGCACACAATCGGCTTGGCGTTTTTGTGCGCTCGGATTTCGGGCACGGTGACGCGTTTGGTCTGGACGACAGCGGACATTTATGGGCTCCGGCCTTGCAGGGAGGGGACTATAGCCCGTGCTGCACTTGCGAAATAGGGCCGCCGCCAGGAACGTTGCGGATAGATGCGCTTATGAGAGCAGGGTGCTCAGCAAGCCGGTCAGATGTTCGCCTGTGTATGGCTTGGAAACAAACGCGCACAGGCCAGGCACCTGGTTTTTGTCTGCAAGCATTTTGCCGGATGTGAGAATGAGATGGATTCCGGGCCGGCGCTGGTGAACTTCGCGTGCCAGCGCAAATCCGTCCATGGTTCCGGGCATGTTGATGTCGGTGAACATCACGCTGATATCCGGCCGTGCTTCGAGTTTGGCAAGTGCCTGCTCGGCATTGGCCGCCTCGATCACGTCGTAGCCCGCATCCTGGAGAACGTCGACCGCATACATGCGAACGAGCGGTTCATCTTCAACGACGAGGACCGCTGGACGGCTAAGCGAAGCAGACATGATTCACCAAATTGACTGGACTGAGGTAACCAATCGGGCGCCCCAATGTTCCGGCAATTGCAGCACGTCTTTGTTTATGACTGCTTAACGCGCGTTAAGCATGCGCCCGATACGCGGTCATCCCGCGTTGTTTTCCGAATTGTAGGGAATGGCGCCACGTGGCTTCGCGTGGCGCTGCGCGGTCGGTGGAATGGACGCGGGAATTTGCAATGCACCGAATTGAACCAGCGCGGAGCGAACACGCCCCGCACTGGCCCATATAAGCTAATCTTCGGTGGCTTCCGCTTCGCCGGAATCTTCTTTCGGGCCAGCGCCCTCTTCAAACATCGCCTCGGCGTTCGACTTGGCGTCGGCAGCGGCTTCTTCTTCTGCCGAGCGTTCCACGAGGACGTTTTCGCCGCGCGCCTGACGCTCCGCTTCATCTTCCGTGCGTGCGACGTTGAGCGTGATCGTCACGCGCACTTCGGGATGCAGCACCACGGAAACGGGGGCCAGGCCGATGGACTTGATCGCCTTGTCGAGCGGCACCTGTGTGCGGCTCACATTAAAGCCGCCTGCGGTGATGACGTCCGCGATGTCGCGCGGGCTGACGGAGCCGTAGAGCTGGCCGCGGTCACCGGCCTGGCGCAGCAGAACAAATTTATGTCCGTCCAGCTTCTTGCCGATCACCTGGGCTTTGCCCTTGCGCTCAAGATTGCGCGCTTCGAGTTGGGCCTTCTGCGTCTGGAAAAATTCGCGGTTCGTCTTCGTCGCGCGAAGAGCTTTCTTTTTCGGCAAAAGAAAGTTGCGGGCAAAGCCGTCCTTGACGCGCACTTCGTCGCCCATCTGGCCAAGCTTTTCAACGCGTTCTAGCAGGATCACTTGCATGGCGCGCTCCTCACTTCACAACGTAGGGCAGCAGCGCCATGAAACGCGCGCGCTTGATCGCGTTGGCGAGCAGGCGTTGCTTCTTGTTCGACACTGCGGTGATGCGCGCCGGCACGATCTTGCCGCGCTCGGAGATAAAGCGCTGCAGCAGCTTTACGTCCTTGTAATCGATCTTCGGCGCATTGGCGCCGGAGAAGGGGCAGGTTTTCTTGCGACGAAAGAAGGGACGGCGTCCGCCTGCGGCGCCACCATCGCGTCCACCTTCGCGGCCGCCACGATCTCCACCACGGTCTCCGCGATCACCACCGCCGGTACGGTCTCCACCGAAACTCATAGCGCGGCTCCTTCGACTGAAATTTCGCCGTCCGGCTTGCGTTCGCCTTCGGGGCGGTCGTCGCGGCGGTTCTTGTTGGAAGAGACTTCGAACTTGTTCACCTTCACGGTGATGTAGCGCAGCACGTCTTCGTTGATCTTGAGCTGGCGTTCAAGTTCGTGAACGGCCTTGCCTGGTGCATTGATGTTGAGGAGCACATAATGCCCCTTGCGGTTCTTCTTCAGGCGGTAGGCAAGTCCGCGCAGGCCCCAATATTCCTGCTTCTCGACTTTGCCGCCTTCGCCTTCGACGATGGTTTTGAGGTGGGTCGCAAGGGCGTCCACCTGTTGCGCGCTGATATCCTGGCGCGCGATCAGAAGATGCTCGTATAGAGCCATACGATTAAGTCCCTGTTTTGACTACGGAACGGAGAGAGGCGGGAAGCCGCTCGCCGCCTTGGCTCGCCGGAAACGCCACCATGGCGATTAGCTCAGTTGGTTGCGCAGCTGACTCTTAATCAGCGGGTTCCAAATGGGCCTCCGGCGACCGCAGCCGCCATGAAGGCGGGGCGTATAGCGGAACGGGGGTATAGAGGCAAGACCGCCATGGAGCGTGCGATGACTCTGGATATCTACACCTTGGCCGGATTCGCCGGCGCTTTGATCGTGGTGATTGCCTACTTCGCCAATCAGGTGGGGCGGCTGCCGTCAGACGATTGGCGGTTTCCGGGTGCAAATCTCCTGGGCTCGCTGCTTATCCTCATGTCCTTCTACACGGGGTGGAATTTTCCATCGCTGGTCATCGAAATCTTTTGGGTCGCGATCAGCGTGTATGGCTTGGTCGGCTGGAGATGGGCCACCTGATGCGGCGGCTCTTATTAATGCGGCAACTGCGCTTCGATTTTGTCGAGTTCGGTTGACGACAGAACCTCGCCAGCCCATTCCGCGACGTCTTCGCCCAGTTCCCGATATTTGTCGCCCTTAAAGGCGCCGCCGGATACACCGACAAGGATTTCCGCCAAAACTGCAGCTGCGGTGGTCGGCGCCGAGAGCATGCCGCTGCTCGTGACCAGCGCCAAGCTGCGCTTCTTTTCGGCACACAGCGTTTGCAGGCGATAAACGACAGACTGGTCGCGGCTGTTTTCGGGCAATGCGGAAAGCGCGTTTGCGGCGCCTGTGAAATCGTCCATCACTAGGCGTGCGATTTTATGTTGAGTCCTTTTGGGCAAAGTGCGCGTCGCACGCAACGTGCGCCGCGCCGTTGCCAACGCAGCGGGCTCTCTGCGGCCCTCAACTTGATGTGCCAATCCAAACATGACGCATACTCCGTTCTCCTACAGGAAACTCGGAACTCATCGGATAGCTTCGATTGGTCCGCGAAATATACCAGCAGTTGATGTGCACCGCAGCGGAACTGAATGGCGCGTTGCACGTATGCCGGCCGCAATTGTGACCGAAAAGTGTCCCGGCTTAACGACACTGCGTGCAATGGCATTGAGGACGCGACAAAAAATTAGAGCGCGAAAGCTGTTCAGCCTTCGCGCTCCAATTCGGTCAACCGACCGTCGTCGCTGTTACCAACAGTGGCGATGATGATGGTGCCAGCTGCAATGATGATGATGCCAGCCATGGCCGCCGCCACCAACGTGAACGACGATTGCAGCCGAAGCCGTTCCGGCTCCAATCAACGCCAGCGCAAGCGCGCCGGCCGCAATGATTTTTTTCATGAAACTCCCCGTTTCTAGCGCGGCAACAACGCCGCATGAGTGGATAGGGGCCAACCAAGTTCGCCGGCTTCCCCCATCTCCGCCATCTTAACCACAAATCCACGCCCCGGTTAAGCGTGCTAGTCACAGCAACGGACTATTTTTTCCGTTTTCAGGGGCACTTGCCGTTTGATTCCGGACTTGCGACTCATGGCGCGGCTGCCGGGCGGGGCCTGATAGGCTAGAGATTCGCCCTCACACACTTTCTGCGGACAATTGCATGACCGGCCCGACCTCTGTGCCCTCCAATTCGGAACCACACCTGCGCTGGAAATTCATCCGCGATGTGCTGGTATTTCAGCTCAAGCTGGTGCTCGGCAATTTGCAGAATTTTCTTCTGCTGCCCGTGTCGCTGGCCGCCGCAGTGTACGACCTCTTCGTCAAAGGCGAACGCGAGGGCGAAAAGTTCTATTCGGTTCTCGAATGGGGCCGCCACACCGATGAGATGATCAATATCTATGGCGCCATCGGCGGTTATCACGCGACGGGCGCAAATGACGAGAACCTGCACGCGCTGAAAATGGACTTCACGGTCGATTCCGTTTTGGCGCGAATCGAAGGCGTCATCGTGCGCGAATATGAAAAGGGCGGAACGGCTGCAACCGTGAAATCCGCCGTTGATCGGGCGATCGACGAGTTGCAGGCAAAGGGCGGCGCCGGCAAGAGCAAAGTCGACGATGTGATTCAGCGCGCGGCTGAAAAGCTGCGGCCCAAAGGTGATTAGCGCCCCGCAAAGCCTTCGAGAACATTTACGGTGATCTCGCCCAGTGCTTCGATATTATAGCCGCCTTCGAACACGAACAGCGTGGGCAGATTGATTAGCGCAATCGCTTCGCCGAGGCGCAGATAGTCCTCGGTCTTCAACGCAAATTGGCTGATCGGATCGAATTCAAACGTGTCCAGACCGAGCGAAACGAGCAGAACGTCGGGTGTGAACCGGCGCAGGGCATGCAGCGCGTGGGCGAGGCCCTGCGAATAGGAATGCCAGTTGGTGCCGATGCCGAGCGGAATGTTGAGATTGAAACCCTCGCCGCTGCGTTCGCCGCGTTCGTCGGAGAAGCCGAGAAAGTGTGGATAAGCAAAAGACGGATCGGCATGAATGGACGCGAAGAACACATCGTCCCGTCCGTAAAAAATCGACTGCGTCCCGTTGCCGTGGTGATAGTCCACGTCGAGGATCGCCGGGCGCATGCCTTTATCCACGAACCACTGCGCTGCGATGGCGATGTTATTCAGATAGCAATAGCCGCCATAGACGTCGCTGCTCGCATGATGGCCGGGCGGCCGCGCCAGCGCGAAAGCGGCGCGTTCGCCAGTCTTGATCGCCTGCGCCGCCGACAGCGTCGTGTTCACGCCGGCGCGGGTCGCATCCCATGTGCCTTTGGTGATCGAGGTTGCCGTATCGAAACAATAGGAACCAAGTTGCGATTCGATGTCGCCGTTGCGGCGCTCGCGCAAGCCGCGCGCCGGCCAGACTGACGGAATCGCATCGGTGGTTTCCCGCGCATATTTTTCGCGCCAGTCGCCATAGGCGCCAGTGAGGAATTTCACGAAGGCGCCGTCATGCACGCGCAGGATGGCCTCATCACCAAAGGATTCCGGCGCGAGCACCGGGCCGAGCCTGCGTTCTTCGATCCGCGCCAGAACGCGCAGCGCGCGCTCGGGAATTTCGACGGCAGGCGCGATGCGGCCCTGCTCGAACTCCTCTTTCGGCGCGTGCGCCAGATGGGCTGTGGCGTAAAAGGTTTTCACCCTTCGAGAGGAAATCAAACGCCGCGGAAAGGCAAGCGCCGGGATCCGGAGGTTGTTTTTCGAAAATTTTTGCTTCGGGATTTTGGCAAATCGCGAAAAATTTGGATCGGCGTGGACATGATTCTCGCGCCCACGGAAATCGCTTTTTCGGAAAAGTCGGTGTTGGCCTGGCGAACCGGGCCGTCCCCCTCGCCCGCGCGCAGATTTATGTGGCGCCGCCTATTCCAATCTCGCGGGCTCCTGCTTCGCAAAGCGCTTTGCTTGTAGGTGCGGGAGATCGGGCAGGGCGAGGGGCTAGAAAAGTTTTGGCATGATCGAACTCCAAAGATGATTCACGCAGAGGCGCGAAGACGCGGCGCTTGAACGTGTGGTTTCATTAATCGCCGTATCAAAACAGCAAACACGATTGTCATGGCCCGCATTCGCGGGCCATGACACCGAGAGATGTGAGCGCAATGTTCAAAGCGTGCCCCAAAACAAAAAAGCCCCGGCGGTTTCCGCAGGAGCTTCGGGCACAATTCAAGAACTGCGGGAACGGTATGCTTCGACCGTCGCGGCGATTCAACCGAAATAGGAAGAAATTAGAAAAATTCAGGATATAATTGATAAATGACTGATATTTCGACGGAATTTTAGATGAGGATGGCTTCGCTCGTCAGAATTTATTCCATATCTAGACGGCCCTGCCACAACATCTGGGATCAAAATATTTTGGACAATGTTATCTCTTGCTGAACCCAGCCCGCGATATAGCTGACTAGAACCTGCCATCGGGAACTTTTTAGCGCGAAGCGCGTCGGTCCCCTGTGCTGAAGCGTGGGCGTAATATGGCTAACAACAACGAGGGCGACATTCCCCACCCGGATGAGCCCGTTCACACAATTCTAGTCGTGGATGACGAGCCGCTGATCCGCTTCACCATTTCCACGTATCTCCAGGAATCCGGCTTCATCGTGCTTCAGGCGAAAAACGCCGATGACGCTCTCGCGATGATCCAAAATCGCGACAATGCAATTGATCTCATCTTTAGCGACATAACGATGCCGGGCAGCATTGACGGCCTTGGGTTGGCGAATTGGCTTCGCTCAAACCGGCCGGACCTTCCTATCATTCTGACGTCCAGCGAGGCAAAGAGGGTGGCCATCGTGCGCCAGCTTTTCGCTAATGAGCCGTTTGTGGTGAAGCCTTATGATGCCGAACTTCTCGTCGCTCAGATCGCCCGTTCCATTACCTCAAGAATGGCACATTAGGACGACATCAACCGCCTGCGTTGGGTAATTTCGCCGAAAAATCATCCCCCCTGTAGCAGGATCGCGCCGGCTGCGATGGCGCCCGCTGCCATCCAGCGGCGTGCCGTCATGTGTTCGCCGAGGAAGCTCATGGCCAGCGCGGTGCCGAACAGCACGCTGGTCTCGCGCAGCGCCGCGAGCTGCGCCGTGGCTCCGAAGCGATAGGCGAGCATCGCCGCGCCATAGGTCGTGATGGAGAGAAAGCCGAGCAGGATGCCGAGCTTCCACTGCCGCTGTGCCTCGATCACCACGGCGCGGCCGCGAATGCCGGGCGCGGTTACCAGAACGCAAAAGCCGTGCGCCAGGAAGAACCACAACACATAAGAGAACGGATTGACGACGCTGCGCACGCCCGTCGCGTCGATCAGCGTGTAGCAGCCGATGGTGAGGCCGGTGGCGAGTGCGAAGCCCAGCCCCTTGGCGGCGCCCTCGCTGGCGCGATGCGAGATGCCGATGGCGATCACGCCGCCGCACACCATGGCGATGCCAAGCAACTGGATCAGCGGCGGATGCTCGCCGAGAAACAGAATGGCGCCGATGGCCGTGAACAAGGGTCCTGTGCCCCGCGCCACCGGATAGACTGCCGAGAACGCCGCGCTCTCATAGGATTTCACCAGCAGCAATTCGTAGAGCGCATGGACGAAGGCAGTGCCGATCAACAGCCAGACCGCGATGCCTCGCGGCAGGGGCACAAAGAACAGGGCGGGCGCCACGATGATCGCGGAAAACACGCCGATCAGCAGCCGCGCCGCATATTTGTTGTCCGCCCGCTTCGTCAGGATATTGACGACGGCGTGCACGGTGGCGGAAAGAAGAATGAGGAGGAGGGCGGCGGTCATTTTCTAATTTGTCACGGCCGCCTAGTACGGGCCATCCAGTTGAGACATGCTCGCCGCCGACAAGCAGCAAGAATTGAGTCTACACGCCTGCATCGGATAAAGCGTCACCTGGGTGGCCCGCATTTGTGGGCCATGACATTCTTATTTTATGGCGGGCATATGAGCGAGTCTTTGAACAAGGATCTGATTGGCGTGCCCAGTGGGCGGGCAAAGATCCAGACGCCGGCGCTGATCATCGATCTCGATGTCATGGAAAAAAACATCGCCGCGATGGCGGCGCATGCGAAGAAATACGGCATTGCGCTGCGTCCGCACGCGAAGACTCACAAATGTTCCGAGATCGCGAAGCTGCAACTGGTGGCGGGTGCGCTGGGCATCTGCTGCGCCAAGCTGGGCGAAGCGGAAGCGCTCGCGGACGCGGGAATCGGTTCCATTCTCATAACCTCGCCTGTGGTGACAGAGGCGGGCATCGTGCGGTTGATTGCGCTGAACGGGCGGATCGGCGAGCTGCGCGCGGTTTGCGACAATTCCGTCGTCGCCAAACGTCTCGACGCGGCGGCGCAGGCGAGCGGCAAGAAATTGCGCGTGGTCGTCGATATCGATCCGGGTCTTGGACGCACGGGCATCCGCCCCGGCGAGGGCGCGCTGGCGCTGGTGAGCCAGGTCGCTGAAAGCAAGGGCCTCGAATATGCGGGCCTGCAATATTACGCGGGCCAGGTGCAACACATGGAATCGCCGAACGAGCGGCGCGACGCATCGCTCAGCGCGATGAAAGAGCTGGGCGGGTTGCGCGATCAGCTCAAGGCGCGCCAGCTTTCGCCGCAAATCATTTCCGGGGGCGGCACAGGCACATTCGACATCGATCCCGATGCGCATGTGCTCAGCGAATTGCAGGTCGGATCCTATGTGTTCATGGACAGGCAATATAACGACGTGTGGGAAAAGCCCGGCGACCGCGCCCCGTTTGAGACGTCGCTCTTCGTGCAGACCACGGTGATCAGCAACAATCGCGACGGACTTGTAACGACCGACGCGGGTATCAAAGCCTTCGCAACCGATGCGGGTACGCCGGTCATCGCCAGTGGCGCGCCGGCCGGCGCGAATTATTTTTTCTTCGGCGACGAGCAGGGCGGCATTTTTTATCCGCAGGGCGAGCGCAAATTGCAGCCCGGCGATGTCATCACCTGCGTCGTTCCGCATTGCGATCCGACGGTAAATCTCTACGACCGCTATCATTGCGTGCGCGGCGATGTACTCGAATCGATATGGACAATCGAAGCGCGCGGGCGTTCCGCCTGATTGCCACCAAAACACCTTAATTCTGAATTCATCCGTTCATGTGGGGTTCAGCCACCAAACGCCATTCTCTGCGTTAAGGGACTCGAGAGGGTTTGAAACGAATAGAGGATTGAGCAAATGAAACGCTTCGGCAAATATGCAATCGGCGCGCTTATGCTGGCAGGTTCCACGCTGGGCGTGACACTCGCAACAACCGCGCCGGCAGACGCGCACGTCTCCGTGGGCATCGGAGTTGGTGTTCCCGGCGGATATTACGGTGGTTACGGACCAGGCTACGGCGGCAACCCGTGTTACGACGCGCGTTACCGCTACTACAATCCGGAATATTGCGGCTACCCGGCCGGCTATTACGGATCGGGCTATTATGGCCCCGACATTGGCGGCTTCTGGATCACCGATTCCTTCGGGCATCGCAGCTGGCATGGCGGTGGCGGCGGATTCCGCGGTGGGTTTCATGGCGGCCACGGCGGCAGCTTCCACGGCGGCGGTCATCACCACTAAGTCTTGAGCCTGCCCCCTTCGTCTTGAGTTAGACGGACAAGGCTTTGGCGTCCGGCCTCGGCGAGAAATCGCCGGGGCCGGTGCCGTTTTCGATCCGGGCCTGAAATCTCCCGCGCTTCCACCTGAGAATGCCATGCTCTAAGTTCTCGCGCGATCCGGCCATACCGGAACGGAGATCCCATGCGGCAGCCAAACGATCTGAACGCGTTCTGGCTGCCCTTCACGCCCAACCGGCACTTCAAGACAGCCCCGCGCATGTTGACGCGCGCAGAGGGCATGTATTTTTACGACGACACGGGCCGCGCACTGCTCGATACCTGCGCCGGTCTTTGGTGCGTGAACGCGGGGCACGGCCGCAAGCCGATTGCCGACGCGATTGCGAAGGCCGCGCACGAACTCGATTTCGCGCCGACCTTCCAGTTCGCGCATCCGGCTGCGTTCACGCTGGCACAGCGGATCACGGCGTTGGCGCCCGATGGCATGAATCACGTTTTCTTAGTCAATTCGGGATCGGAAGCCGCCGACACCGCGCTCAAGATCGCGCGCGCCTATTTCCAGAAGATCGGGCAGGGCGGGCGGTTTCGCCTGTTCGGACGCGACAAGGGCTATCACGGCACCACCTTCGCCGGAATTTCCGTCGGCGGTCTCGCCAACAATCGCAAACCCTATGGTCCGCTGCTGCCCGGAACGGACGACCATTTGCCGTTTCCCTATGATGCGGCGACGATGCGCTTCACCAAACGCGAACCGCTGACCGGCGCGCGTTACGCGGATGCGCTGGAGAGCATGGTGGCGCTGCATGGCGCGGAAACCATCGCCGCCGTCATCGTCGAACCCTTCGCGGGTTCCGCGGGCGTATTCGCGTCGCCGAAGGATTATCTGAAACGCCTACGCGCGATCTGCGACAAACATGGAATCCTTCTGATCTTCGATGAAGTCATCACCGGCTTCGGACGGCTGGGCCACGCCTTTGCCGCCGCGCGCTATGGCGTGACGCCGGATATCATCACCTTCGCGAAGGGCGTTTCGAATGGCGCCGTGCCGATTGGCGGCGCGATCGTATCCAGCAAGATCCACGACGCATTCGTGGGCGGCGGCGCGGATCACCAGATCGAACTGTTCCACGGCCACACATACTCGGGCCATCCGCTCGCGTGTGCCGCGGCGCTGGCAACGCTCGACATCTATCGCGACGAAGGATTGTTCGAGCGCGCCGCGAAGCTGGAGCCGGTGCTGGAAGAGGCCGTGCATTCGCTGAAGGGCGCGCCCTTCGTTGCCGACATCCGCAATGTCGGTCTGGCGGCGGGAATCGAACTCGAAGCCGATCCGAAAGCCCCTGGCCGGCGCGGCTATGACGCGATCCAGCTTGCCTTCGCCGAAGAGAATCTCGTGATCCGCGTCGGCGGCGACACCATCGCGCTGTCGCCGCCCCTTATCGTTTCCGAATCCGATATCGCCAAAATGATCGATGGAATCCGGGGCGTTTTGAATCGCCTTGTTTGAGGGATGAACAATGCTTGCTCTGAAACGGCTGTTGCTCGTCATTTTCGTGCTCGCAACACCGGCATTGTTGACAGCATTGCTATATCTGGCGGCCAACGCTTTGCTCGCCGCGACAAATCGGGTAATCGACCCGCAAATCGTCACCAGCGCGGCGGTCGTTGAGTTTGTGATGCTCTTTTTCATATCCGTGCTGGAAGCGAAGAACCGCTGGTCTGCCTGACCGGCAAGCGAGGATTTCATGCGCATCGGCGTCCCCAAGGAAATCAAGAACCACGAATATCGCGTCGGCATGACGCCCGCCGCCGTGCGCGAACTGACCGCGCGCGGCCACGAAGTGTTTGTGGAAACGCATGCCGGCGACGGCATCGACCTCGACGACGCATCCTATACGCGCGTCGGCGCGAAGATTCTGCCGAATGCCGACGAAGTGTTCGCGAACGCCGACATGATCGTGAAGGTGAAGGAACCGCAGCCGGTCGAGATCAAGCGCCTTCGCAAAGGCCAGACGCTGTTCACCTACCTGCACCTCGCGCCCGATCCGGAGCAGACCAATGGCCTGCTCGAAAGCGGCGCCATCTGCATCGCCTATGAGACCGTCACCGATCACCGCGGCGGGTTGCCGTTGCTGGCGCCAATGAGCGAAGTGGCGGGCCGCATGTCGATCCAGGCCGGCGCGCACAGCCTTGAGAAGGCGCAGGGCGGACGCGGCATGCTGCTCGGCGGTGTGCCCGGCGTTCCGGCAGCGAAAGTCGTCGTTCTCGGCGGCGGCGTGGTCGGCACCAATGCGGCGCGCATGGCGATGGGCCTTGAGGCGCACGTCACCATTCTGGACGTTTCGCTGCACCGGCTGAACGAACTCGATCTGCAGTTCGGCGCGATGCTGAACACGGTGTTCTCCACCATCGATGCGGTCGAGGAATATGTGGTGGGCGCCGATCTCGTCATCGGCGGCGTGCTACTGCCGGGCGCCGCCGCGCCCAAGCTCATCACGCGCAAAATGGTGAGCCAGATGAGGAAAGGGTCCGTCATCGTGGACGTCGCCATCGATCAGGGCGGCTGCGCGGAAACTTCGCACGCCACCACGCATGCCGATCCGACCTATATGGTGGACGGCGTCGTACACTATGCCGTGGCGAACATGCCGGGCGGCGTCGCGCGCACATCCACTTTCGCGCTCAACAACGCGACCTTGCCGTTCACCATCGCACTGGCCGAGCTTGGTCCTGAAGGTGCGATGAAAAAGAACGCACATCTGCGCGCGGGCCTCAACGTCTACAAAGGCACGCTGACTTACGGCGCGGTCGCGGAAGCGCAGAAGATTCCCTTCAAGACGGCGGAAGCGGTGCTGGGTATCTAAACGTTCGGGCCTACTTCACCGGCATGTTGCACAACAGGTCGCCCTCTTCGCAGTGGAGCTGGACGTTCAACTCCTTGATGCGCGCGTTCGTCTTGTCCGTGCGGCACAGCGCATCTTCCATGGGATTTATCGTGCCGCCGACCGTGCCATTGGTTTCATAGGAACATTCCGTGTCGCGATAGGCGAGCCAGCTTTTCTCGGCGGCCTTGAGAAGGGCCTGATTGGACGCGTCATATTTCGACATCAGTGTGCGATAGAGTTTGTTGAGTTTCGCATCCGCCGCCTGAAAACCCTGCCCGGCGCATTGATCGAGCTGCATCTGGTTCAGATTCTGCGATTTGCAGTTGATCTTGTCGCCGGCGCGCGCGGCGGTGCTCGCGAGGATTGCGAGCGTCACCACGGCGCCGATGCGAGCGGCCTTCATATCGTCGCGCCGCCATCGCACACGATTGTCTGTCCTGTCGTGAACGACCCCGCCTTCGAGGCGAGGAAGACTGCGGCGCCCGCGATCTCGTCCGGCTCGCCGATGCGGCGGAGCGGCGCGCCGGCCGTGGAGCGTTTCAGCGTATCGGGATTGTCCCACAGCGCCCTGGCGAAATCGGTTTTGATCAGGCCCGGCGCGATGCAATTGGCGCGGATGTTGTGTGGGCCGTATTCGACGGCGATGTTGCGGGCGAGCTGCATGTCCGCCGCCTTGGAGATGCAATAGGCACCGATCACCTGCGAGCCGCGCAATCCGCCGACGGACGACACGATGATGATCGAACCATCCTTGCGCTCTACCATTTCCGGCAGCACCTGTTGCGCGAGCCAGTGGTTGGAGCGGATGTTCGCGCCCATGATTTTGTCGAAGGCTTCGTCGGGAATGCCCATCTGCGGCCCGTAATAGGGATTGAGCGCCGCGTTGCAGACCAGGATGTCGATCTTGCCCCATTTGGCGCGCGTCTGCTTCACCAGGTTCTCGATCTGCTCCTTGTAATTGATGTTGCAGGCGATCGGCACCGCCACTTCCTCGCCGCGCTCCTTGTTGATGTCGCCTGCCACCTTTTCGCAGGCGTCTGCCTTGCGGCTAGACACGACGACCTTTGCACCATGCTCGGCAAAGCGACGCACGATGGCCTCGCCGATGCCTTTGGTGGAGCCGGTGACGAGCGCGACTTTTCCGGTCAGATCGAACAGGTTCATGCTTTTCTCCCCATGGATCGAATATTTGTCGGGGCATTGTTAATCGGCTGCGGGGCTTACGCCAAATCCGCGCCTTAATTAGAGTTCTGACTGGGTGGGCTCAGGGAGAGACGAATGAAACGAATTCTGGTGCCCGCCGCATGTCTGATGCTCGCCGCCTGTGGCGGCGGTCCCCGTTACCGCGATTATAGCCCGCCGCCACCGCCATCTTCGCCGGATTACGGGCAGATGCAGCCCTATCCGGAAAAGCCCACGGCACCCGCACGGCCCGAGGGTTATCAGCCGGGCAAGCCGCCACCGGTCGCCAGCGCCGGCCCGGTCAAGACCGCGATGATCGGTTCCTACATGGACAATCAGGAGCAGGAGTTGCGCCGCACGGTGCATGGCATGCCGGTTCTAGTGGGACGGCCGGGCGACGATATCGTCATCCATCTGCGCAGCGATGATTTCTTCGAACCGGGCAGCCTCAACCTCAGCGACAACGGCCTGCGCATTCTGGCCGCCATTGCGCCAGTGCTGCGCCGCTACGATCACACCATGATCTTTATCGACGGTTACACCGATACGACCGGGTCTGCCGAGCAGAACATGAACGTGTCGCGCAAGCGCGCCTACACAATCGGCGGCGCGCTGGTGAAAGACGGTGTGCCGTTGTCGCGCCTGCAGGCGAACGGCTATGGCGAAACCAATCCCAAGATCAAGACCGGCGACCACGTGAACGAGTCGCGCAACCGCCGCATCGAAATCCGCATCAGCGCGAAAGCGACGGGCTGACTATTTCTTCAACGCCGCGTCGATCTCGGCGTTCATGGCGGCATCGTTCGGTTCGGTGCGCGAGCCGAAAGTGCCGGCGAGGGTGCCGTCCTTGTTGATCAGGTATTTGTGGAAATTCCATTTCGGCGCGGCGCCTTCGCCAAGCTCGCCGGCGATCCATTTGTAAAGCGGATGTGCTTCCGGCCCGATGACATGCTCTTTCGCGGTCATCGGAAAATCGACGTTGAAGCGTGTTTCGCAAAACGTCTTGATCTCGTTTTCTGTGCCGGGCTCCTGCGCGCCGAAATCGTTGGCCGGAACGCCCAGCACTACGAGACCTTTGCCGCTTTTTTCTTTCCACAGAGCTTCCAGCCCCGAATATTGCGGCGTCAATCCGCACTGGCTGGCGACATTCACCACCAAAATCGCTTTGCCTTTGAAGGTGGAGAGCGGCAGCGGTTTTCCGTCGATGGATTTGAAGCTGAAATCGTAAGCGGTCTTGCTCATTTTATCTCCTAGCGCGAATAGCGGCCGAACAGTTCCACCAGTTCGTCGAACTTCCTTTTCTGATCGTCGATGTCGCCGCTCTTGATCGCATGCGCCACGCAGTGGGCCGAGTGGCTTTTGAGGACTTTCTCCTCCACCTTCTTCAACGCCGCCTTGACCGCCTGGATCTGGTCCAGAACATCGATGCAATAGCGCTCTTCCTCCACCATGCGGGCCACGCCGCGCACCTGTCCCTCAATGCGTGACAGGCGGGAGAGCAGTTTAGGGTCCGCTTTGGTCATGGTTGTTTCTAATACCCGAGGGGTCTATGGCAAAAGACCGCGTGCACTTATTTAACGTATTTTCTTTTGCCGTGTTGGGAATAATCGGCCTAGCCCGCCGATACAGCGCGTTGTGGCATTTGGATGCGTGGGGAATTTGATGCGTAAATTGTGGTTTGCGGCAATCGTCGCGGCGGTGGCTGTGACGCCCGAAGCGGCGCTGGCCTGCGCCTGCGGCTGCACCGTGTTTGATGTGGGAACGTCCTCGCTGCTGCCCAGCGGTCCGGGCGGTACATTATTCGCCGAGTACGATCTGTTGGACCAGACGCGCAACTGGAGCGACGCTTCCCGCGCGCCGGGCGCGAACAACACCGACATGCGCATCCGTTCGAATTTCTACGTTGTGGGCGGCCAGTACATGTTCAACAGCGCCTGGGGCGTAATGGCCGAACTTCCGTACACGGAGCGCTCCCAAGTCTCCACCGATTCCGGTTCTCTGGAGAAAACGGACCATTCCTCGCTTGGCGAAGTCCGCCTGATGGGCGTCTATTCCGGTTTCTCGCCGGATATGTCCACCGGCGTGGTGTTCGGGGTGAAGCTGCCGACGGGCGATCACAATTTCGCTGGCTTCGATACCGATGTGGAAATCGGATCGGGCAGCACGGACATCATTCTTGGCGGCTACCATTCCGGCCAGCTCGATAGCACAGGCAATTTCGTCTGGTACGCGCAGGCGATGTGGCAATATGAGGTTGCGACGCGCGATCACTATGTGCCGGGTAGTGAACTGAACGGCGCCGTCGGCATATCTTATAATGACTGGTCGGTCGGCGGCGTCGGCGTTGCACCGGTCTTGCAGATGCTGGTGTCCAACCGCGGCCATGACAGCGGCGCGGCCGGCGACCCGGACAATACCGGCTACACCCGCGTTCTGATCTCGCCGGGTGTCTCATTCGCCATTCAGGACTGGAAGCTCTACGCGGATGTGGAATTGCCGGTCTGGCAGCATGTGACCGGCAACCAGCTGATCGCCCCGGCGGCCTTCAAATTCATTGTCAGCCACAGCTTCTAGGATCGGCCCGATAAGGATTCGGCAAGGTTAACGAATTCGAAACGGGCAGCGGCGACAATCGGGAAGAATCAGGCCAAAAGCCTTTTGCCCGAGAGTTCGTGATGACCAACGCGCTGATCGCCATCACCTATGCGATGCTGTCCGCAATTGCGGCGCTTCTGCTGACCATATTCAACGTGGCAACGCTTGAGGTTGCGGCGCTTGCGGGTGTCGCTCTTTTTCTCTGCGCCGGACAAATCCACGCCGCATTTTTGCGCCGCCGCGAAAAGCGATTCGCCCGCGCCGAGATCGTGAAGCTGAAGCAGACCACCAAGGAATTCTGCGTCGCGCTGGAAGATACGCATATCAAGATCGACGAGGTGAAATCCGCCGTCGAGGCGAAGGCCACGGCGCAGGGAAAGAAGATCGTAGCCGAACTTCAGGTTCTTGAAAGCCTGATGCGCGATTTCGCCGGCAAGCTCGCGACCACCGCCAGGCAGGTGGCGCCCAACGAAGATTTCGCGGAACGGCGGGTCCGGACTGCCGCGAAATCCTACCTCGAAAACCTAGGCGAGCCGGAGCTGCTGGAAACTATCCGCGCCGCGCTGGAGGAAAACCGCGTCGATCTCTATCTGCAGCCCATCGTCAGCCTGCCGCAGCGCAAACTGCGCTATTACGAAGCGCTGTCGCGCCTGCGTGCCGAAGACGGCGCCGTCATCATGCCGGCGCAATATATAAAGGTTGCGGCACCTGCCGGCCTGATGAGCGTGGTGGACAATCTGCTGCTGTTCCGCTGCGTGCAGATCGTGCGCCGTCTGACCGCCAAGCATCGCGACATGGGCGTGTTCTGCAACATCTCCGGCGACACGCTGGCGGATGCGGAGTTCTTCCCACAATTCCTCGAATACATGCATCACAACCGCGATCTGGCGCCGCATATCGTGTTCGAATTCTCGCAGGAAGCGGTTCTGAAAGCCGGACCGCAGGGCGATTCAAACCTGATGTATCTTTCCAATCTCGGCTTTGCGCTGTCGATGGACCATGTCGAAACCCTCGCGCTGGACTTCGCCAAGCTGAAAGGCCTGGGTTTCCGCCATATCAAGGTGCGCGCCGAAATGCTCACGCGCGGCATGTCGACCGCCAACGCCCTTGTGGGCGCGGAAGATTTCAAGAAGCTGCTGGAGCGCCACGGCCTCAATCTGATCGCGGAGCGCGTGGAGGACGAAAAGACCGTCATCCAGCTTCTCGACTACAGCGTGGACTTCGCGCAGGGCTATCTCTTCGGCGAGCCACGCGCGGTGCGCGAAGATTCGGTCAAGGTGCCGGAGTTTGTTTCCGCACCCGCGGCTCCCATCATTCCGTTCAAGCGCAGCGCGTAAGACGTGCCTCCCACCTTTGCGCTCATTATCGCCGGAATTGTCGCCATTCCCGCTTTTCTTGTGGGCATGCTTGCTGGAGCTGCGGTGGCTTGGTTTGTGATTATGAGGCGGATGCCGCGCTAACTTGCACTTGAATCCGGCCTTCCGTATGGAATGTGCTTATCGGGCACATCATATGACGACAAAAATTCTCTCAGGTTTACGTGAAATCGCGTCCGACTATGACGCGCTGATCTGCGACGTATGGGGCGTGCTGCACAATGGCAGCGTTCCCTATCTCGCGGCAGCGGATGCGCTGCGGCGGTTCAAGAACGAGCGCGGCCCGGTCATCCTGCTCACCAATGCGCCGCGGCCTGTCGGCGATCTGGAAAAGATTTTCACCAAAATCGGAGTGCCGCTGGATTGCTATGATGCAATTGTTACCTCCGGCGTCGCCGCGCGCGATGATCTGGCGCAGCGCGTTTCGGTCAGGCGGCTCAAGATGCTGAACATCGGGCCGGAGCGCGATGTGGGCGTGTTCGCGGGGCTGCCGATCGACCTGACCGATGTTGCGGATGCGGAAATCGCGCTTTGCACAGGTCCCTACAATGATGAAACGGAAACGCCGCAGGACTATGCGCCGCTCTTCGCGCAGATGAAGGCGCGCAATCTACTCATGCTTTGCGCCAATCCCGACATTGTGGTGGAGCGCGGCGACAAATTGATCTGGTGCGCGGGAGCACTGGCGCGCGAATATGAGAAGATCGGCGGCGAAGTCATCTACTACGGCAAGCCGCACAAGCCGATCTATGATGCCGTCTATGCGGCGGCACAGACGGCACGCGGCCGCGCAATCAAGCGCCCGCTCGCGATCGGCGACGGCGCGGACACGGACATCAAGGGCGCGAACCGGCTCGGAATTGATGCGCTATTCATCGCGCAGGGCATTCATGCGGCGCAGCTGGGCGATCTGACCGTGGACGGATTGGCACAGCTTTTCGCCGTTCCGGGCGTTCAAGCCCGCGCCGCGATGCGAACGCTTGTCTGGTAGGGCGTGCGCCGATAAGAAACGTCCGCAAAGGAGCCGCCATGACCTATTACATCGAAGATCTGAAGCCCGGCATGAGCGAGAGCTTCACCAAGACGGTGAGCGAATCCGACATCCAGAAGTTCGGCGAAGTTTCCGGCGACATGAACCCGGCGCATTTCGACGAAGCGTTCGCCGCGAAAACACTGTTCAAGACGCGCATTGCGCATGGCGTTTTGAGCGCGAGCTACATCTCCACCGTGCTCGGCATGAAGATGCCGGGGCCGGGAACGATTTTCATGCAGCTTCTCACGCGCTTCAAAGCGCCGGTGCGCATCGGCGATACGGTGACGGCGACCTGCACCGTGCGCGAAACCGCTCCGGAAAAACGCCGCGTTACCTTCGATTGCGTCTGCAAGGTTGACGACACGATCGTCGTCGAGGGCGAGGCGCTGGTGATGGCGCCCGCGCGCCCGAAAGCCTGACGCACAATCGCATGCGCATCTTCCGCCATTACGACGACGTGCCGGATGCCTGCAAAGGCGCCATGGTCGCGATCGGCAATTTCGATGGCGTGCATCGCGGCCACCAGGCGTTGATTGCGCAGGCGAAAGCGCTGGCCGTCGAACGCGCCGCGCCTCTGGGGATTTTGGCATTCGAGCCGCACCCGCAGGAGTTCTTCCGCCCGTCGCCCGAAAGTTTTCGCCTTACGCCATTTCGCACCAAGGCGCGATTGCTGGCGCAGAACGACGTCGATCTGCTGTTTGCTCTGCCGTTCGATGCACAGATGGCGTCGAAATCCGCGCAGCAATTCGTGCTCGATGTTTTGATCGAAGGTCTTGGCGTGGGCTGCGTTATGGTCGGCAGCGATTTTCAGTTCGGCAAGGGCCGAGCCGGAAACGCTACCGTTCTTGCTTATATGGGCGAGATGGAAGTTTTCGGCGTTCATATCATCGAGCCGGTTCTGGAAAACGGCGGCGAGAAGATTTCCTCAACGCATATCCGCGCGGCGCTGAAAACGGGAAAACCGGAAGAGGCCGCAAGGCTGCTCGGCCATTTCTGGTCGGTGGAAGCGCGCGTGGAACATGGCGATGCACTGGGCCGCACCATCGGCTTTCCAACCGCCAACATGCGGCTTGTCGACTGCCTGCATCCGGCCTTCGGCATCTATGCGGTGCGCGCAACAATCTATGAAGACGACAAGCCGGTCAGCCGCCACGATGGCGTGGCCAATTTCGGCATCCGGCCGATGTACAAGAGCAAGGAACCGTTATTGGAAACCTATCTGTTCGATTTTTCCCGCGATCTTTACGGCAAGCATCTGGCGGTAGAGTTCGTGCATTACATCCGCGCCGAGGCGAAGCTTGATGGGTTGGAAGCGTTGAAAGCGCAGATCGCAAAAGACAGCGAAGCCGCGCGCGCGGCTCTTGCAAAGGCTTCGCCATGAGTCCGCCCGTTCTGCCACGCCCGGCGCCGGACGCAGCGAAGCTCGAAGGCCGCTTCGTCGATCTGGAGCGCGTGTGTCCCGAGAAACACGGCAACGGACTTTGGCGATCCATCGGTTCGGGCGATGCGCTGTGGCAGCACATTCCTTCCGGCCCCTTCGCGGATGAAACAGCATTCGACGAATGGCTGTGCGATCGTTCGACGCGTACCGGCGTGGCGCTTTTCGCGATCATCGACAAGAAGAGCGGTGAAGCGGTCGGGCTCTATTTTCTGCTGAAGATCGAGCCTGCAATGGGCACGGCGGAAATAGGGCTTGTCTATGGGCCGTCGCTCTCGCGCACCTCCGCCGGCACCGAAGCGTTCTTTCTGCTCGCCAACTACGTGCTGGGCACGCTTGGATATCGCCGCCTCGAATGGCGTTGCAGCCCCGAGCATGAAGGCTCGCGCCGTGCGGCGCTGCGTTACGGCTTCACGCAGGAGGGAATTCTGCGCCAGACGCAATGGACCAAGGACCACAACTGGGACACAGTCTATTATTCGATTCTCGATTCCGAATGGCCGGCCATCGCCGGGCGCTTCGATGCGTGGCTCGCGCCCCGGAATTTTTCGCCGGATGGCCAGCAGATCAAGGCGCTTTCCGGTTTCGCCTAAGGCTTTTTGGCCCGCTGGACCCACAGCAAAACCGCTGTTAGAAGAGCCCATAATGATTTGCGGGTTTTCGACGATGAACCGCTTTTGTCTTGGGGAAATTCGAATTCGCCGCCCGGCTCCGCAGCCGGGTGCCTGAGCACCCATTGGTCATGCGGAGGCCGGGAATACGAAACCGTCCGCCCCTGATCTGAAAAGACACGACGATGCCCGATTCCACCGACGCAAAACCCGCCCGCGACTTCAAGGCGACTCTCTTTCTTCCCGCCACGGATTTTCCGATGAAAGCGGGGCTTCCCGCCGCCGAACCGCAATGGCTGGCGCGCTGGGAGAAGATGAATCTCTACGGTCAGATCCGGAAGAAATCGAAAGGCAAACCGCTTTTCGTTTTGCATGACGGTCCGCCCTATGCGAATGGCGAAATCCATTCCGGCACCGGATTGAACAAGGTGCTCAAGGATATCGTCGTGCGGTCGCGCGGCTTTCTTGGCTACGACGCGCCCTACATTCCCGGTTGGGACTGTCACGGCCTTCCGATCGAATGGAAGATCGAGGAGAAGTATCGCAAGGAGGGAAAGTCGAAAGACGACGTTCCCATCGATCAGCTTCGCCGCGATTGCCGCGAGTTCGCGAATTACTGGATCGACGTACAGCGCAAGCAGTTCAAGCGGCTGGGCTGCATCGGGCTGTGGGACAAGCCTTACACGACGATGGACTATCGCGCCGAAGCGGTGATCGCGGGCGAACTGCACAAATTCGTGGACAACGGTCTGCTCTATCGCGGCTTTCGCCCGGTGATGTGGTCGCCGGTGGAAATGACCGCGCTCGCCGAAGCCGAGGTCGAATATCACGAGAAACAATCGCCGACGATCTATGTGAGGTTTCCCGTGATCAAGGGCAGCGACGCATTAAAGGGCGCGAGCGTCGTCATCTGGACGACCACTCCGTGGACGATTCCCGGCAACCGCGCTATCGCCTATTCGCCGGCCATGGATTACGCGCTGTATGAAGTCGCGGATGCGGAAATGGGTGCGTTGGCGACTGTTGGCGAAAAACTGGCGCTGGCAGATGCTCTCGTCGATCAGATCGCCAAACATGCAAAGGTTGCGTTGAAACGTATCGCCAAGATCGACCCTCATGGTTTGATCGCAGCCCATCCGTTACGCGGGCAGGGATACAACTTCGACGTTCCGCTTTTGCCCGGCGACCATGTTACCGCCGATACCGGTACGGGCTTTGTCCACACCGCACCGGGTCATGGTGAAGAAGACTTCGCGCTGATGACGGGGCGCGACAGAAACTACACGCGCGAAAATCCGGACGCGTTCAACATCGTCAAGGAAGACGGTTCCTTCGCTGCGAACGTTCCAATCTTCGCGGGCAAGCGCATCCTGACACCCGAAGGCAAGGACGGCGATGCGAATGGCGCGGTCATCAAGGCGTTGATCGAGGTGGGCGGATTGCTCGCCAAGGGCTCGCTGCGCCATTCTTATCCGCATTCGTGGCGTTCCAAGGCACCGGTGATCTTCCGCGCGACGCCGCAATGGTTCGCGGCGATGGACAAGGAAATCCCCGGTGGCGGCACGCTACGCGCGCGCGCGATGAAAGCCATCGGCGACACCAAATGGTATCCGCAATCCGGCGAGAACCGCATCGCGGGCATGGTGAAGGATCGCCCCGACTGGGTTTTGTCGCGCCAGCGCGCCTGGGGCGTGCCGCTCGCGATTTTCGTTAACAAGAAGACCGACGAGATCCTCAACGACAAGGACGTGAACAATCGCATCACCCGAGCCTTCAAGGCCGAAGGCGCGGACGCGTGGTTCAATTCGCCGCCGTCGCGATTCCTCGGCAACGATCGCGATCCGAACGACTACGAACAGGTGAAGGACATTCTCGACGTCTGGTTCGATTCCGGCTCGACGCATGTGTTCACCGTCGAACAGCCAATCGAAAAGGAATGGCCGCAGAAGGATCGTGCCGATCTTTATCTTGAAGGCTCCGACCAGCATCGCGGCTGGTTCCAGTCGTCGCTGCTGGAAAGCTGCGCCACGCGCGGCCGCGCGCCCTATGACGAAGTGCTGACGGCCGGCTTCGTGCTCGACCGCGAGGGCGACAAGATGTCGAAGTCGGTCGGCAATGTCATCCTGCCGCAGGCAATCGCGGACAAGAACGGCGCGGACATTTTCCGGCTGTGGGTCGCGTCCAGCGACTTCACGCAGGATCTGCGCATGGGCAACGACATCATCCAGTCGAACACCGACGCCTATCGCCGGTTGCGCAACACGATCCGTTTCATGCTGGCCAATCTGGCGGGCTTCAACGACGCCGAGCGCACAGAATTTGCCGACATGCCGGAGCTGGAGCGCTATATCCTCGCCAAACTCGCAGAAATCGACATCATCGTGCGCGAAAGCTACACGCATTACGATTTCAACCGAGCCTACAACACGGTTTTTTCGTTCTGCACCAACGAACTCTCGGCGTTCTATTTCGATATCCGCAAGGACGCGCTCTATTGCGACAGCAAGAATTCCGTTCGCCGCCGCGCGACGCGTACCGTAACCGATCTGGCATTTCGCCATGTCGTGACGTGGCTGGCGCCAATCCTCTGCTTCACGATGGAAGAGGCGTGGCTGCTGCGTTTCCCGGGCGAGAACGAAAGCGTGCATCTGCAAACGTTCCCGGACGTGCCGAAAGCGTGGCACGACTACAAACTCGTCACGAAGTGGGCGCGCATCCGCGAACTACGCCGCGTCGTCACCGGTGCCCTGGAAATCGCGCGGCGCGACAAGGTGATCGGCGCCAGTCTCGAAGCGCGGCCGGTTCTGTTTGTGTCGGGCGAAGATGCGGCGTTGCTGGATGGACTCGATCTGGGCGAAATATCGATTACTTCGGGTGCGAAAGTGTCCACGCATGAACCGCCGGCCGACGCATTCCGCCTGCCGGATGTTGCGGGTGCCGCAACCGTGTTTCACCACGCCGAAGGCGATAAATGCGCACGCTGCTGGATGATCCTTCCGGAAGTGGGACAAAACGCGCGCCATCCCGATCTGTGCAACCGCTGCTCCGACGCGGTTGACGCCCTGGCAGCTGCTGCATGACGCCACGCGATTGGGGCCTTGCATCCGCGGTACTGGCGCTGCTGACCGATCAGGTCTCGAAGCTCCTGCTGCTCTACGCGTTCGGCCTGGCGTCGCTGGAGCCGGGCGTGCGGATTTTTACCTCGCCCTTTATCGATCTGGTGATGGCCTGGAATCCGGGCGTGAGTTTCAGCTTTTTCTCGGCGCACAGCACCGCTGGAATTCTGGCGCTCATCGCAGTCGCTTTGATCGGCGTCGCGGGGCTGGGCTCCTGGCTGTGGCGCGCGACGCGTCTGCAGCTTGCCATTGGCTTGGGCCTCGTCATCGGCGGCGCGCTCGGCAATCTGGTGGATCGGCTGATATACGGCCGGGTCGCGGATTTCTTCGATCTGCACGCCTTCGGGCGCAATTTCTTTGCCTGCAATCTGGCGGATGTCGCGATCAGCGCGGGAGTGCTTCTGCTTATTCTGGATTCGCTGCGCGATAACAGCCCCACCTCCGTCCAAGAGGCGCGCGAGACCGAATGAATCGGCTCACCACCCGCGATCTGGGGCTGGCGGCTGCCTGCGGCGCGTTGCTGCTGGACCAGGCCAGCAAGATTTTGTTTCTTTATGGTTTCGGCTTCCGCGACATGTTGGCCGGCGATAATGTCCCGGTATTGCCTTTCTTTAATCTGATCATGGTCTGGAACCCCGGCGTGTCCTACGGGCTGTTTCCGGCGCACGGCGGATGGGGAACCGCCTTTTTGGCGGCTTTTTCCTTGGCGGCCGTGATCGGGCTGGGCTGGTGGCTATGGAATGCAACTCGCCCGGCGCTTGCATTGGGCCTCGGTCTTGTGATCGGTGGGGCGCTCGGGAACCTCATAGACCGGCTGGTCTATGGAAAGGTTGCCGACTTTTTTCACTTTTACGGACTCGGCTACGATTGGTATGTGTTCAACGTAGCGGATTGCGCGATCACCTTTGGTGTGGCTGCGCTATTATATGACGCTCTGCTCACGCCGGATCCCAAGGCCGGCACAGACGGTTAGATCTGGAGATGGAAATGGTTGAGTACCGCATGCGGAACGTAATGCGCGCGAGCGTGCTGTGTGGCGCAGCTCTGTCGTTGATAGCGTGTCAGAGCATTCGCGAGGCCGCCGGCATCACGAAGGAACCGCCGGACGAGTTCGCGGTGGTGACCAAAGCACCGCTGATCATTCCGCCGGATTTCAATCTGCATCCGCCAAAGCCCGGTGCCCCGCCGACCAATCAGGCATCGCCCACCCAGGCGGCGCAGGCGGCGCTGTATAGCGACGATCCCAACGCGGTCGCGGCGACGATCACCGGCAATTTCAGCCCGGCCGAAAAACTTTTCCTTGCCACGTCCGGCGCCGCGGGCGCGGATCACAGCATTCGCCGCGAGATCGCGGCCGATAACGCGTCATCTGAAAATACCGATCAAAGCTTTACCGACTCGCTGCTGTTCGGAAAACCAACGGACACGGCCGACAAGCCGCTCGATGCCGATGCTGAAAAATCGAGAATGGATGCCGGCAAACCCGCCGCAACGGACACGCCGGAGAAATCCTCCGAATCCGCGACGGTCGGCAAAGAAGACAGTGGAAGCAGCTGGTGGCCTTTCTAGGCTGCAAGGCATTTCTCTAACTCAGTCTCGCGATTTTTCGCGCGCCAACCAGCATATAGTGAGCAAACAACGCGCATGCCGAACGGACGATGCTTCAAGATTCTCGCAACGGCTGTAACGGCGGCAGCGTTGTTTGTAAGGCCTGTCTCGGCCCAGGAAAATAGAGTTTTCCAGTTCGCGCTTCAGAACGGCATGCAGGTTCTTGTCGTGCCGGATCATCGCGCGCCCGTCGTCACGCAAATGCTGTGGTTTCGCGTCGGCGCGGTCGATGATCCGCCGGGCCTTTCCGGCCTCGCGCATTTCTTCGAGCATATGATGTTTCGCGGCACGCCCAACGTAAAGGCCGACCAGTTCGCGCAAACGGTGGCGCGCAACGGCGGCGAAGACAACGCCTTCACCACGCATGATTACACCGCGTTCTACGAAGAGATTGCCAAGGATCGCCTGCCGATCGTGATGGGTCTCGAAGCGGACCGCATGGCCAATCTCGATCTCTCCGACAGCAATGTGAACACCGAACGCAACGTCGTGCTCGAAGAGCGGCGCATGCGCACGGATAACGATCCGCAGGCGCTGATGCGCGAGCAGATGGAAGCGGCGTTGCATCTGTCGCATCCTTATGGCCGCCCGGTCATCGGCTGGCCGGACGAGATTCGTCATATAGGCCGCAAGGAAGCTCAGGATTTCTACAATCATCACTACGCGCCCAACAATGCGATCCTCGTCGTGGCCGGTGACGTGACGCGCGAGGACGTGCGTTCGGAGGCCGAAGCCGCTTACGGCAAAGTACCGTCGCGTCCGCTGACACCGCGTGCCGAATTCGCGCAGCCGCCGCGTCTGGGCGAAACGCGTCTGGCCGTGGCGCGGCCCGATGTAAAGGTGCCCGTGTTCATGCGCACGTACCGCGTCGTCAGTTACACGGAAGCAAAACCGGGCGAAGCCGAAGCACTCGAAACGCTGGCGCAGCTCATGGGCGGAGACGCGACCAGCACGCTCTATCGCGAACTCGTCGTAAAACGAAAACTCGCGACAAACGCAGGCGCCAGCTACGATGGCTATGCGAGAGATGCGGGCGAGTTCGGCGTCTTCGCCGTTCCACGCCCCGGCGTGCGGCTCGATCAGCTGGAGCAGGCGGTCGATCAGATTATCAACGCCGCCGCGGCGGCTCTGCCGCAAGCCGGTGATCTTCAGCGCGCCAAAACACAACTTGTCGCCGATGCGATCTATCAGCGTGATAGCCAGTATTCGATGGCCTCTGCCTATGGGCAGGCGCTGGTCATCGGACTCACCACAGATGACGTCGATCAATGGCCCGACCGCATTCGCGCCGTGACGCCGGCGGCCATGCGCGATGCAGCGGCGCACAATCTCATCCGGCGCGAAGCCGTGACGGGCTATCTGACGCCCGGGAGCGGCAAATGACGATGCGGCGTCTGATTGGCTCTCTTGCGGCGGCGCTGGTTTTTGCGCTGCCGACACTCGCAAAGGCCGTCACCGTCCAGACGCTGAATATGGGCAAGGATGCGGAAGTGTGGTTCGTGCCCGATCATACCGTGCCGGTGATTTCGCTCACCGCCGCGATACCGGCGGGCTCGGCCTATGATCCGGAAAACAAACATGGTCTCGCAACATTTGCCGCTTCAATGATCGACGAGGGCGCGGGCCCTTATAATTCGGCGGGCTTTCAGGCGGCGCTCAGCGGCCGCGCCATCCGCTTTTCCGCAACGCCGGGGCGCGATTACATGATCGTCTCGCTGCTGACGTTGAAAGAGAATGCGAAGGATGCATTCCGTCTTCTCGGAACGGCGCTCTCCAAGCCGCGTTTCGATCCCGATGCGATCAGCCGCGTGCGCGCACAGATTCTCGCCAGTCTCCAGGAGCAGGATGAGTATCCTTCGAGCGTGGCGGCGAAGGCCTTCTTTCGTACTTTCTTCGCGGGCCATCCCTATGGTCACTCGGCGGAAGGCGATCCTGCGGGCGTTGCCGCGATCACGCGCGAGGATCTGAAGAATTTTGCTCAAAGCCATTGGGTGCGCGGCGGTGTGCATATCGCGGTATCCGGCGACATCGACGCGGCAACCTTGAAGACGCTTCTTGCAACCGCTTTCTCGGCGCTGCCCGACCGCACGCCGCCGCCCATTGCGCCCATCACGCATCTGGGCGCGCCGGGCGTACAGGTTGTTGCCATGCCGGTGCCGCAACCAAACATCGTCTTCGGATTGCCCGGCCTGATGCGCAACGATCCCGATTTTGTCACCGGCTATGTCGCCAACTACATTCTGGGCGGCGGCGGATTTGCTTCGCGGTTGACCAGCGAAGTACGCGAAAAGCGCGGCCTGACTTATTCCATCTCGACGTCCCTCAATACTTATCGCCGCGCCGGCATGGTGGCGGGGCAGGTGGCGACGAAGGCGGGTTCCGTCCACCAGACCATCGCGGTGATACGCGACACGCTTGCCGGCTTTGCCGCCACCGGGCCAACCGACAAGGAGCTGACAGACGCGAAGACTTACCTCACCGGCTCGTTCCCGCTGGCCTTTGCCTCAAATGTCGGCATTTCGGGCCAGCTGAACGCATTCCAGAATGCTGGGCTGGCGGTGAACTATGTCCAGAAGCGCAACGATATGATCAATGCTGTGACGGCGGACGATGTGAAGCGCGTGGCGAAACGGCTGTTCAATGCGAACAAGCTCACCATTGTCGTCGCCGGTACGCTGGAAGGCCCAAAGGAAACGGCCAAACCGCTGCCGGGTCCGGACAAGCCGCCCCAGCCCGCCC